>Ga0256408_1000040_pt1 | contig 289325 bp, 284 predicted proteins | sample PhyAR1_FD_185998 | JGI IMG/M metagenome (GOLD analysis project Ga0256408, IMG submission 185998) | Leaf surface microbial communities from alfalfa plants in UC Gill Tract Community Farm, Albany, California, United States - DLSL A.R1 | ecosystem: Host-associated > Plants > Phyllosphere >... | reverse complement strand
TTGCTCCACGCTTCCTTCAGACCCCGCCTCACGACGACGCCCTTGCGCTTCACTAGTCCTTCGCCACCATCAGGCTGGACAGGGGACTTTCACCCCCGAGCTGCTGAGCATGCCCGGCACACGTTAAGTGGGCGCAGCATGCAGCGCCCCCTACCCGATTAGCCAATTGATGAATGTAAGCACGGGTAAATTGGTTTGAACGATTGAATTGATGCTTAGTAGCAACTTTAACCTTATGATAGATCCGGTTAACCTGTTTTGTATGGATATCAATCTAGATAATCGAAACAAATAATCAGGAGAAGATTATTATGGCAACGGCAAAGAAAGCGACCAAGACTCATATCGGCCTGGACACCAAACAATCAGCAAAACTCTCTGAAGCACTGAACGCCCTACTGGCTAACTACCAAGTGTTGTATATGAACGTGCGTGGCTACCATTGGAATATTTCCGGCCCGCACTTCTTTGAACTGCACGTCAAGTTTGAAGAAACCTACAATGACCTGCTGACAAAGGTAGATGAACTGGCAGAGCGTATTCTGACTCTGGGTTCACAGCCTCGCCACGCCTTCAGTGACTATCTGAAAACGGCGGATATCAAGGAAGACACCAATGTCACCGACGATAAAGGCACCCTGCGCGGCTTGCTGGAAGGTTACGCCATTTTGTTGCAACAGCAGCGCGAACTGCTGACGCTGGCCGCAGAGGCCGGTGATGAGGGTACCTCTTCGCTGATGAGTGATTACATCAAAGAGCAGGAAAAACAGGTGTGGATGTTGAACGCCTATCTGGGTAAATAACCCAGGTCCAGCCAATAGCAGAACAGCCCATAACGGGCTGTTCTTGTTTTACCACTCGTAAGCCACAACGAACAATAAGGCTCTGCGGTGTTGATCGTCCAAACGACGGCGAACACGAATGATATGCCGATTGCTGCACGACTGGCGCTCCAGCCAACGGTGCCTGCGCCGCTGGCTCTGCCGTAACATCCTCCAGCGGCCCACTTCATTTCTACTGCGTCTCATTTTACGTTACCCATCAATGCCAATCGCGGGCATTATAGCCCTTTCAACGCGCGATCCAAGTCGTGCGTTCACTGCCGTCGCCCTCTCACAGGCGACAAAAAGTACGGTTTTTATTTTCAGCAAGTCCCTTTAGTCAATCATTTTTATGTAACTTAACTACCGAGAAAAGGTTTCACCTTTGTTGTTCTGTGCGTACACTCATTATTGGTGGCTTACGAACGGAAATTTTTGCCTTTATGACAACCTTTTATACCGTAATTAGTTGGCTCTTGGTGTTTGGCTATTGGCTGCTTATCGCCGGGGTCACATTGCGTATTCTGATGAAACGACGCACCGTGCCTTCGGCCATGGCCTGGCTGCTGGTGATCTATATTCTGCCCTTGGTCGGTATCGTTGCTTATTTATCCTTTGGTGAACTGCACCTCGGCAAACGCCGCGCAGAGAGAGCCAAGGCTATGTGGCCCTCAACCGCTCGCTGGCTGAATGAACTTAAAGGAAGTAGCCGGATTTTTGCTACCGAGTACAGTGAAGTGGCCCGCCCGCTGTTCCAGCTTTGCCACCACCGCCAGGGCATCGATGGCGTCAAAGGCAACCAGCTACAGCTGCTGACGACCACCGATTCAACGATGAATGCCCTGGTGCGGGATATCGAACTGGCACGCCATAATATCGAGATGGTGTTTTATATCTGGCAGCCCGGTGGGCTGGTCGATCAGGTCGCCGAATCATTGATGGCCGCCGCACGCCGTGGCGTACATTGCCGTTTGATGCTGGACTCGGCTGGCAGCGTACAGTTCTTCCGCAGCCCTTATCCCAGCATGATGCGTAACGCCGGTATTGAAGTGGTTGAGTCACTCAAGGTGAACCTGTTCCGCGTATTCCTGCGGCGCATGGACCTGAGGCAACATCGCAAAGTGGTGCTGATCGACAATTACATCGCCTACACCGGCAGTATGAATATGGTCGATCCGCGCTTCTTCAAGCAGGATGCCGGGGTGGGTCAATGGATCGACCTGATGGCACGTATGGAAGGCCCAGTGGCAACCACGATGGGTATCGTTTACGCCTGTGACTGGGAGATCGAAACCGGCAAGCGCATTCTACCACCGCCGCCAGACGTGAATATCATGCCGTTTGAACAGGAAAGCGGCCATACCATCCAGGTTATTGCCTCCGGCCCGGGATTCCCGGAAGAGATGATCCATCAGGCGCTGTTGACGGCGGTCTATTCCGCGCGTGAGCAGTTGATCATGACCACCCCCTATCTGGTGCCGAGCGACGATCTGCTGCACGCCATCTGCACGGCAGCGCTGCGTGGCGTTGACGTCAGCATTATCGTTCCGCGCGACAACGACTCAATGATGGTGCGCTGGGCCAGCCGTGCCTTCTTCTCGGAGCTGCTGGAAGCGGGCGTGAAGATTTATCAGTTTGAAGGCGGACTGTTGCACACCAAGAGCGTGTTGGTCGATGGCCAGCTCAGCCTGGTCGGCACGGTCAATCTGGATATGCGCAGCCTGTGGCTGAACTTTGAGATCACCCTGGTGATTGACGACAGCGGCTTTGGTGCCGATCTGGCCTGTGTGCAAGATGATTACATCGCCCGCTCGCAGCTGTTGGACGCCAAGCAATGGTTGAAGCGCCCGTACTGGCACCGCCTGGTCGAACGCCTGTTTTACTTTTTCAGCCCGTTGCTGTAAAAGCGGCAACGAGCATGGTTTAATAACCTCAAATCATTTGTTATCAGGATTTTTATATGGACTTGAATAATCGCCTTACCGAAGATGAAACGCTGGAACAAGCCTACGACATCTTCCTTGAGCTGGCTGGCGACAATCTGGATCCCGCGGATATTCTGCTGTTCAATTTACAGTTTGAAGAGCGCGGTGGTGCCGAGCTGTACGATCCGGCAGAGGACTGGCAGGAACACGTGGATTACGATCTGAATCCGGACTTCTTTGCCGAGGTGGTGATCGGCCTGGCGGACAGCGATGGCGAGCCTATCAACGATGTCTTTGCCCGCGTGCTGATCTGCCGCGAGAAAGATAACAAGCTGTGCCACATTTTGTGGAAAGAATAAGCCGGTTAACGGTATAAAAAAACCTGCCTAATGGCAGGTTTTTTATTATTAATCAGCCCATTACAACGGATCGACTTTCAGGCACGATACCGCATGACGGAAGCTGCCTTCCAGCAATGGGCGGGTTTTAGCGCATTCTGGCCCGGCAATCGGGCAGCGGGTGCGGAACACACAGCCCGAAGGCGGATTGATCGGCGATGGCAGTTCCCCTTCCAGCAGTTGGATCTGCTTTTCCTTCTCCTTGTCAGGATCCGGCACCGGAACCGCCGACATCAGCGCCTTGGTATACGGATGCTGCGGGTTATGATAGACCTCATCATAGGTTCCCAGTTCCACCGCATGGCCCAGATACATCACCAGCACCCGATCGGAAATATGTTTAACCACCGCCAGATCGTGGGCGATAAAGATTAGCGATAACCCCATCTCGCGCTGCAACTGCTGCAACAGATTCACCACCTGCGCCTGGATAGACACGTCCAGGGCGGAGACCGGCTCATCACAAATCACCAGTTTCGGCTCCAGGATCAAGGCGCGGGCGATACCGATACGCTGACACTGCCCGCCGGAGAATTCATGCGGATAACGGTTGATCAGGTTCGGCAACAGGCCCACCTTCAACATCATCGCTTTGACCTTATCCTTCACTTCCTGGCTCGGCATTTTCGGATTGTAGGTACGCAGCGGTTCGGCGATGATCTCACCGATGGTCATTCGCGGGTTCAACGAAGCCAGCGGATCCTGGAAAATCATCTGAATATCGCTGCGCGTCTTGCGCCAATCGGCATCGCTCATGCCCAGCAGATCTTTGCCCAACCAGGCAACGCGGCCACTGGTCGCCTTCACCAGGCCGATAATTGCCCGTGCGAAGGTGGATTTACCGCAGCCTGACTCCCCTACCACCCCTAGCGTTTCGCCTTCAAACAGGCGCACGGTGACACCGTCCACCGCTTTCAGCGTTTTCGGTGCCTGCCAGAACCACTGCTTGTCATCATGAATATCAAAGTGAACTTTCAGGTCTGCGACTTCCAGCAGCACTCTTTTATCGGTTGCGGTCATACCAACGCCTCCACCGGCTTGAAACAGGCGCGCAGGCGCCCCTCACCAAACTGCTCCAATGGCGGAGCACTCGCGCACTGTTCCATCGCATACGGACAACGCGGTTGGAACGGACAGCCCTTTGGCAAACGCAGCAGGTTCGGCGGGTTACCAGGGATGGTCATCAACGCTTCACCTTCGGCATCCAGACGCGGCACCGCATTGAGCAGCCCGATAGAATATGGGTGGCTCGGATGATAAAACACATCGCGGGCGCTGCCGTATTCCATGGTGCGGCCTGCGTACATCACCAAGACCTTGTTACAGATCCCGGCAACCACGCCCAAATCATGGGTGATCATGATGATAGCCGTATTGAACTCACGCTTCAGTTCGTTAAGCAGCGTCATGATCTGTGCCTGCACGGTAACGTCCAGCGCGGTGGTTGGCTCATCGGCAATCAACAGCTTTGGCCGACACAGCAACGCCATGGCGATCATCACGCGTTGGCGCATCCCGCCGGAAAACTCATGCGGATACATACGCATACGCTTACGGGCTTCCGGCATTTTGACCGCATCCAGCATGCGGACCGACTCTTCAAACGCCTCGCTTTTGCTCATTTTTTTATGCAGCATCAGCACTTCCATCAACTGCTCGCCAACCCGCATATAAGGGTTCAATGAGGTCATCGGGTCTTGGAAGATCATCGAGATCTCTTCGGCCCGCAGCTTGTTGAGCTGGCTTTCTGGCAGGTTGAGAATTTCACGGCCGTTGAATTTTGCCGAGCCACCGATGCGGCCATTGCTGGCCAGCAGGCCCATCAACGCAAATGCCGTCTGTGACTTGCCGGAACCTGACTCCCCGACGATGCCCAAGGTTTCACCCGCGCGCAGATCGAAGTTGAGATCGTTCACCGCGGTAACATCGCCGTCTGGCGTACCGAACGTCACACGCAGATCTTTGACGTCCAGCAGCAGCCCGGTTTGTGGTTGAGAATTAATGCTCATGGTTGCACTCCTTAACGATCTTTCGGGTCGAGGGCATCACGCAGGCCATCGCCGATAAAGTTGAAACAAAACAGAGTGATAACCAGGAAACAGGCTGGGAACAGCAGCAACCACGGTGATACTTCCATCGAGTTGGCACCATCGCTCAACAATGCGCCCCAACTGCTCAGCGGCTCCTGAGTGCCCAGCCCCAGGAAGCTGAGGAAGGATTCAAACAGGATCATGCTCGGCACCAGCAGCGAGGCGTATACCACCACCACGCCCAGTACGTTCGGCACGATATGCCGCAGGACGATATTGCGGGTCGATACGCCGCACACCAGCGCCGCTTCGATAAACTCTTTACGTTTAAGGCTGAGCGTCTGCCCGCGCACAATACGTGCCATATCCAGCCACGACACCATGCCGATCGCCACAAAGATCAGCAGGATGTTTTGCCCAAAGAAGGTCACCAGCAGGATCACAAAGAACATGAACGGGAAGGAGTTCAGAATCTCCAGCAAACGCATCATCACCGAGTCGGTCTTGCCGCCCAGATAGCCAGAAAGTGAACCGTACAAAGTACCCAAGACCACGGCCACCAGCGCCGCAGCGACCCCCACCATCAGCGAGATTCGCCCACCAATGGCCACGCGTACCAGCAAGTCACGCCCTGAGGAGTCGGTACCGAAATAGTGCCCAGACTCCAGGTTAGGCGCGGCGGACATCATTGCCCAATCGGTGTCATCATAAGCAAACTGCGACAGCCAGGGGGCACAGATCACAAACAGGGTGATCAGCGCTAACACAAACAGGCTGGTCACCGCCGCACGGTTGTGCATAAAGCGGCGGCGAGCGTCCTGCCACAGACTGCGCCCTTCAACTTCCAGCTGTTCGCTGAAGTTTTCCAGAGCTTCGCTGTTCTTTTTCGTCAACATCTTGCGTGCTCCAGCTTAGTAACGGATTTTCGGATCGATCACGGCATACAGCACGTCGACGATCGCGTTAAACAGGATGGTCAAGCCGCCGACCAGAATGGTCAGGCTCAACACCAGCGAATAGTCACGGTTCAGTGCACCGTTAACGAACAGCTGGCCAATTCCTGGCAGGCCGTAAATAGTCTCAATCACCATCGAACCGGTGATAATCCCAACAAACGCTGGCCCCATATACGACAGCACCGGCAGCAACGCAGGTTTTAATGCGTGGCGCAGAATGATGCGGCGCATCGGCAAACCTTTGGCACGGGCGGTACGGATAAAGTTGGAGTGCAGCACCTCAATCATCGAGCCACGGGTAATACGCGCGATGCTGGCGATATAGGCCAAAGACAGCGCCACCATCGGCAGGATCATGAACTTCAGCGCCCCACCGTTCCAGCCTCCACCGGGCAACCATTTCAAGGTAATGGCGAAAATCAGCACCAGTAAGGGGGCGACAACAAAGCTGGGGATCACCACACCGGTCATGGCGAACCCCATCACCGTATAGTCCCACTTGGTGTTCTGATTCAACGCGGCAATAACCCCTGCGCTCACTCCCAGCACCACCGCCAGAACAAAAGCGGCAAAACCCAGTTTGGCTGAAACGGGGAACGAGGCCTTGACCAGGTCATTAACCGAATAATCTTTGTATTTGAATGAAGGGCCAAAATCGCCCTGCGACAGCTGCACCAAATAGTGCCCGTACTGTTTCCAGATCGGATCGTTAAGGTGATATTTGGCTTCAATGTTGGCCAACACTTCGGGTGGCAGCGCGCGCTCACCGGTAAACGGGCTGCCGGGTGCGAGGCGCATCATAAAGAAAGAGATGGTGATGAGTATAAATAGTGTCGGGATCGCCTCTAACAGGCGACGAAAGATAAATTTAAGCATTGCCCTAGCCCTGTGCTTCAGCCTGATAACGGCTTATTGTCTTGAAATGGGCCGGCGACCTGTGTCGCCAGCCCTTGCCGCATCAATGTTTGATGATGTACAGGTTTTTGTCGTAAACGTTATCAAGTGGATCTTTGCCAGAGTAACCACCCACGTAAGGTTTCACCAGGCGAGCATTCACATAGTAATAAAGCGGAACGATAGCAGAGTCTTTATCCAGCTGGACTTCGGCTTTCTGATACAGATCGGCACGCTCTTCTTTGGTTTTCGCCGTCAGCACGTTGCCCATCAGCTTGTCGAATTCTGCGCTCTTATAGTGCGGGGTGTTACTGCTGCTGTCGGACAGCATCATGTTCAGGAAGGAGCTTGGTTCGTTGTAGTCCGCACACCAGCCAGCACGTGACACGTCATAGGTACCCTGATGGCGGGTATCCAGGAAGGTTTTCCACTCCTGGTTCACCAGCTTCACGTCCACACCCAGGTTTTTCTTCCAGATAGACGCAGCGGCAATGGCCAGCTTCTTGTGCAGATCGGAGGTGTTGTACAGCAGCGAGAAGGTCAGCGGTTTACCCGGGCCATAACCGGCTTCGGCCAGCAGTTTCTTGGCTTCTTCGTTACGCTTTTCCTGCGTCCAGCCAAACCACTCTGGCGGGGTCAACTTGGCACCGTCAGTGTAAGGAGGAGTAAAGCTGTAAGCAGGCAGATCGCCCTGGTTCTTCACCTTGTTGACGATAATGTCGCGATCCATCCCCAGCTTCAGCGCTTCGCGCACGCGAGCATCGGTGAACGGTGCTTTCTGGTTGTTGATTTCATAGTAATAAGTACACAGGTAAGGATCGACGTGCACTTCGTTCGGGATCTCTTTTTTCAGCTTCTGGAACAGTTCGATCGGCATGTTGTTATAGGTCATGTCGATTTCACCGGTGCGGTAGCGGTTAACGTCAGTGACTTCTGAAGCGATCGGCAGGAAGGTGACTTTATTAATGATAGTTTTAGCGTTATCCCAGTATTGCGGGTTGCGTTCCAACACGATACGTTCGTTAACCACCCAGTCTTTCAGCTTGTAGGCGCCGTTGCTGACGTAGTTCTGTGGCAGAGTCCACTTCTCACCAAACTTCTCTACCGCTTCTTTATTCACCGGCTTCATGGCGTAGTGCGGGGTCATTTCTACCAGATACGGCACCGGTTCGGTCAGCGTCACCTGGAAGGTATGATCGTCGATGGCCTTCACGCCCAGCGTCGATTTGTCTTTTTTACCCGCGATGATGTCATCCACGTTTTCCACGTGGGCATACTGCAGATAGCTGGCATAAGGAGAGGCGGTTTTCGGATCGACCAAACGCTGCCAGCTATACACGAAATCTTGTGCCGTTACCGGCTCACCGTTCGACCATTTGGCGTCTTTGCGCAGGTGGAAGGTCCACACTTTAAAATCTTTGTTATCCCAGCTTTCTGCGACACCCGGCACCACTGAACCGTCCAGGCTGTTATTCGCCAGACCTTCAATCAGATCGCGAGTGACGTTGTTTTCAGGCACGCCTTCGATCTTGTGTGGGTCAAGGGATTGTACTTCGGAACCGTTGTTCTTAACGATTTCCTGCTTGTCTGCCAGCTGTACGCCCGCTGGCACATCGGCCGCAAAAGCAGTTCCTGCCGCCGTCAAGCCTAGCGCCGCAATAATGCCTGCTGCCAGCAGGGACTTCTTCGTGATGTTGGTCATGTGTATAAACTCCAGTTTTTATTATCACAACTCCGTCGTGGGAGCTGCGTAGCCCGTTAACCGGGTGGTTGTTACGGCTGGACGCCGTGGAACGAAACGGCGCTGCCTTTCCTGTGTATTACCGGCCACTATCACCGCCGGTGATACCCTTCATTACTGTTTGATGATGTAAAAGTTTTTCACATCGATGTAGTCAAGCGGGTCTTTGCCGGTGAAACCGCCAACCGTAGGTTTGACCAAGCGTGCACTGACCCGATAATAGACCGGGATCAGCGCAGAATCTTTGTCCAGCAAGGTCTCTGCCTGCTGATAAATGGCACTGCGTGCAGTAGCGTCCGATGCTTTCAAGGTGCTGGCCATAAGAGCATCGAAGGCCGGGCTTTTATAGAAGAAGGTGTTATTGCTGCTGTTGGAAAGCAGCATATTCAGAAACGCACTCGGCTCATTGTAATCGCCACACCAGGTGGCACGGGCCACATCAAACTGCCCTTCATGACGGCTCTGCAGCGAGGTTTTCCATTCCTGATTTTGCAATGTGACCTGTGCGCCGAGGTTCTTCTTCCACATTGAGGCGGCGGCAATGGCCTGCTGCTTATTTTGATCGGAGGTGTTGTACAGCAGGGTAAACTTGAGCGGTTTTTCAGCGGTGAACCCGGCCTGTGCCAGCAGTTTCTTCGCTTCTTCGTTGCGTTTTTCCTGAGTCCACCCAGCCCATTCCGGCTGGCTGAAGTTGCCTCCCTCGGTAAAGGTTGGCGTAAAGCTGTAGGCTGGAATTTGGCCCTGGCCCATGATCTTGTTGGCAATAATATCGCGATCCAGCGTCAATTTGACTGCCGCACGCACGCGCTCGTCGGTAAACGGCTCACGTTGATTATTGATCTCGTAATAGAAAGTGCACAGGTAAGGGTTAACGTGCAGCTGTTCCGGGATCTCGCGCTTCATTTTGGCATACAGATTCGGCGGGATGGCACTGTTGGTGATATCGATTTCACCGCTGCGGTAGCGGTTAATATCGCTGACCTCGGAGGACAACGGCAGGAACGTGGCCTGCTCGATCACCGTCTTGCTGTTATTCCAGTAGCTCGGGTTGCGTTCGAGCACGATACGTTCGTTGACGACCCACTCGGATAAGCGATATGCCCCGTTGCCCACGTAGTTCTGTGGCAGTGTCCACTTATCGCCAAATTTCTCAACCACGGCCTGTTTCACCGGTTTCATTGAGGTATGGGAAAGCATGCTGACAAAATAGGGCACCGGCTCGCTGAGCGTCACCTTCAACGTTTTATCATCAATGGCGCTGACGCCAAGTGATTCAGGCGGTTTTTTACCGGCAAGAATAGCGTCAATATTCTCAATTCGGGCGTATTGCAAGTAGCTGGCATAAGGGGAACCGGTCTTGGGATCCGCCAGCCGCTGCCAGCTGTAAACGAAATCCTGCGCGGTCACCGGAGAGCCATCACTCCATACCGCCCCTGGACGCAGGTGGAAGGTCCACGTCTGGTAATCGGTATTTTCCCAGCTTTCCGCCACCGCAGGAGCCAGATGACCATTGGCATCGGTGCTGACCAACCCTTCCAGCAGGTTGAGGATAATATTGCTTTCAGGCGTTCCTTCGACTTTATGCGGATCCAACGAAGCGACTTCTGAACCGTTGTTGATCACCATGCGCTGCAATGGTGCTAATTGCACACCGGCCGGAACCTCAACGGCCTGCAGGTTTTGGCTGGCGATCATCCCCAACACGGCGGCGATGATAACGGCCAACGGTTGATGCTTCGTGGTTTGCGGCATAGTACAGGCTCCTTTTCGCTGCTAAGCAATAATTGTGAAATAGTTATCAAGCATGCTAAATAAACGGATCCCAGCAAAAATCATTCCTATCTGGCGCGCCAAAGATAAGATTTTTCCTTCTGATAAGTTGCTCGGAAATTAGCAGAAGCAAAAATTCATAGCCAATAATTTTTACAGAAATGTTAAGCATTTCTCTTTTATTATCCCATAGCCCTACAGACACCTAGCCTTCCCACACGCCCAGGGAGAGATTAGTACCATGATTTTATTGGATAAATAACAACTTCACTTTTAACCTTTTCATCCCAGATGAAAAAAACCACTCAAAAGAAACATTCAGTTAACAAAAATGCCGTTCAGAGAATAAACACCTGCCTATGGGTGGTTAATCACTAATAACACCTGTGTGAAACGGAGACAAGCCCTACAGAATGATGTGATTAAATTAACAACAATTTTACCCATTGGGAGACAAAAACCCCCGTCACGCGGATTTTAAAAGTGGAGAAAATAACATCTTGGTGCTTTATCAACCGATAAAGTGAGATTTGTGCCACAGGGTGGGGCAATAGAATGAAAAGCAGGCAGGTTATGCACTTTAATAATGCATCAGCTGAGATAATTTGAAAAATTAAAAATAACTTAAGCCGCAAACAGGATTGTCCGCGGCTTTATTAGGGTTATAACAACCCAGGGAAAATGGCTTTAATGCCGGTGACAATAAATTCGATCCCCAGCGCCATCAACAATAACCCCATGATACGGGTAATGACGTTGATGCCGGTTTGCCCCAGCAAACGCACCAGCAGCGGAGCTGCCCGGAACAATAGCCAACAACAGAAAGCGAACAAGGCGATCGCCACGGTAAAACCTAACAGGTTCTGCCAGCTGTGGTAACGAGAGCTCCAGACGATGGTAGAACTGATAGCACCCGGCCCGGCCATCAGCGGCAGCGCCAAGGGAACGACGCCGATACTTTCACGGATCGCGCTCTCTGATTTTTCCTGCTTGTTCTGTTTGTCTTCACCCAGCTTGCCGCTGATCATCGACATGGCGATGGTCACCACCAGAATGCCGCCAGCAATACGGAAAGAATCGATGGAGATACCAAACATACGCAATATGCCCTCACCCAGGAACAGCGAGGTCCACAAAATAATCGCCACCGACAGGTTAGCCGTCAGGTTGGTTTTGTTACGCCCGACCTCGGCCTGGTAGCTGGTCATGCTGATAAACACCGGCAGAATACCTACCGGGTTGACCAGCGCAAACAGGCCGACAAAGAACTTGATGTAGCCGGAAAAATCCAACAGAGATTGGCCCACGAAAAACTCCGCATAAATAGCTGTAAAAAGAGACACTGCCGATGCGCGCTAATGTAATAGAATTGCGCCAGCTAATCCATCCACCCGGCCAGCATTTTTCCCTACCCCAACAGAATGTTACAAAACAATTCGCTATTGTTAATGCTTTGTGTGCTACCTGCTGTTATTCAGTATCATCACGGCATAGCCAAACACCTTGTTGATAATTACTCTCAACAAACGCAAGCTGAAAGGTGTCAGCTTGCAATTTTTATGATGTACATCACAAAATATCTACTCAGGAATAGTTAAGCTCTTAGTCGTAGTCAAAAGGGAGTACGAGGTATGGATACCGATTTCTGTCTCGCTTGCCTACTACCAACTTGCACTTGGTAAAGCTCTTTAAGTAAATCAGCAGTATGGGTCGCTAACTGCGGGAAAAGTCTCATGATCTAACAGACGCCTTCCTGACAGATGTCTATACTAGTTCCTCGAACGGCTTATTTACTGAAAGAGTTTAACATTTATCAGGAGAGCATCATGGCTGTAACGAATGTCGCTGAATTGAACGAGCTAGTTGCACGTGTCAAAAAAGCCCAGCGCGAGTATGCCAACTTCTCACAAGAGCAAGTTGATAAGATCTTCCGCGCCGCTGCCCTCGCCGCCGCAGATGCCCGTATTCCTCTGGCTAAACTGGCCGTTGAAGAATCAGGCATGGGTATCGTTGAAGACAAAGTCATCAAAAACCACTTCGCTTCCGAATACATCTATAACGCCTATAAAGACGAAAAGACCTGCGGGATCCTCTCCGAAGATGAAACTTTCGGTACCATTACTATAGCTGAGCCAATTGGTCTGCTGTGCGGTATCGTGCCAACCACCAACCCGACTTCTACCGCAATCTTCAAAGCGCTAATCAGCCTGAAGACCCGTAACGGCATCATTTTCTCCCCGCACCCACGTGCCAAGAACGCCACCAACAAAGCCGCAGATATCGTGCTGCAGGCTGCCATTGCTGCTGGCGCACCGAAAGACATCATCGGTTGGATCGACCAGCCAACGGTAGACCTGTCCAACCAATTGATGCATCACCCAGACATCAACCTGATCCTGGCAACCGGTGGCCCAGGCATGGTTAAAGCGGCTTACAGCTCAGGTAAACCTGCAATCGGCGTTGGTGCTGGTAACACTCCAGTAGTGGTTGACGAAACTGCCGACATCAAACGCGTAGTCGCTTCTATCCTGATGTCAAAAACCTTCGACAGCGGTGTGATCTGTGCGTCTGAACAGTCCGTGATCGTAGTAGATTCCGCATACGATGCAGTGCGCGCACGCTTCGCTTCCCACGGTGGCTACATGCTGCAGGGCAAAGAGCTGAAAGCCGTTCAGGACATCATCCTGAAAAACGGTGGTCTGAACGCCGCTATCGTTGGCCAGTCTGCACCAAAAATCGCTGAAATGGCCGGTATCAAAGTGCCAGCCAACACTAAAATCCTGATCGGTGAAGTGAAACTGGTTGACGAATCTGAGCCGTTTGCTCACGAAAAACTGTCACCTACCCTGGCGATGTACCGTGCCAAAGACTTTGAAGACGCCGTCAGCAAAGCAGAGAAACTGGTCGCCATGGGCGGTATCGGTCACACCTCTTGCCTGTACACCGATCAAGATAACCAGACTGCACGTGTAGAGTATTTTGGCGACAAAATGAAAACCGCACGTATTCTGATTAATACCCCGGCTTCTCAGGGGGGTATCGGTGACCTGTACAACTTTAAACTCGCTCCGTCACTGACGTTGGGCTGCGGTTCCTGGGGTGGTAACTCCATCTCTGAAAACGTCGGTCCAAAACATTTGATCAACAAGAAAACTGTAGCGAAGCGAGCAGAAAACATGTTGTGGCACAAACTTCCGAAATCAATCTACTTCCGCCGTGGCTCACTGCCAATCGCGCTGGAAGAAGTGGCTACCGACGGGGCAAAACGCGCCTTCATCGTTACCGACCGCTACCTGTTCAATAACGGTTATGCCGATCAGATCACCAAAGTTCTGAAATCGCACGGTATTGAAACCGAAGTGTTCTTTGAGGTTGAAGCTGACCCAACGCTGAGCATCGTACGTAAAGGTGCCGAGCAGATGAACTCCTTCAAACCAGACGTGATCATCGCGCTGGGTGGTGGTTCACCAATGGACGCCGCGAAAATCATGTGGGTGCTGTACGAACATCCTGAAACTCACTTCGAAGATCTGGCACTGCGCTTTATGGATATCCGTAAGCGTATCTACAAGTTCCCGAAAATGGGCGTGAAAGCGAAAATGATCGCCGTCACCACCACTTCAGGTACCGGTTCAGAAGTGACTCCGTTTGCCGTTGTGACCGATGATGCCACCGGCCAGAAATACCCACTGGCAGACTATGCTCTGACCCCGGACATGGCGATTGTCGATGCCAACCTGGTGATGAACATGCCTAAATCCCTGTGCGCCTTCGGCGGCCTGGATGCGGTCACTCACGCTCTGGAAGCCTACGTTTCCGTACTGGCCAACGAATATTCAGACGGCCAGGCGCTGCAAGCGCTGAAACTGCTGAAAGAATATCTGCCAGCCAGCTACCATGAAGGGGCGAAAAACCCGGTTGCTCGTGAGCGTGTGCACAACGCCGCTACCATCGCCGGTATCGCGTTTGCCAACGCCTTCCTGGGTGTCTGTCACTCAATGGCCCACAAACTGGGTTCTGAGTTCCACATCCCGCACGGTCTGGCTAACGCCATGTTGATCTCTAACGTTATCCGTTATAACGCCAACGACAACCCGACCAAGCAGACCGCCTTCAGCCAGTATGACCGTCCTCAGGCACGTCGTCGCTACGCAGAAATCGCAGACCACCTCGGTCTGAGCGCTGCCGGTGACCGTACTGCACAGAAGATCGAAAAACTGCTGAAATGGCTGGACGAAATCAAGGCAGAGTTGGGTATTCCAACCTCGATCCGCGAAGCTGGCGTACAAGAAGCCGACTTCCTGGCCAAGGTCGACAAACTGTCTGAAGATGCGTTTGATGACCAATGTACCGGTGCTAACCCACGTTATCCGCTGATTGCCGAACTCAAGCAAATCTTGATGGATACCTACTACGGTCGCGAATTCAGCGAAGCGACTGAAGAAGAAGTGGTAGTTGCAGCACCTGTTGCAGCCAAAGCGGAAAAAAAGTCCAAGAAATAACCGTTCTCTGAATGGTCAAAACCCGCCGAAAGGCGGGTTTTTTTATGCGTGAGATAAATTGCACTCAATGAGCACCACGCTATTTGGACAGCAATACCAGCTTACCTACAGGGTGGCATCAAAAAAACGCCGCACAAGCCTTCTGCGGCGCTTCTGGCACAATATCACTCTGGAACCTTGATCGCTTCCTTGTAGTGCTTGCGGCATACCGAAACATAGCTTTCGTTACCCCCAATCACCACTTGCTCCCCCATATGCATCGCCTTGCCATCCTCTCCCAGGCGCAGCACCATATTGGCTTTACGCCCGCAATGACAAATGGTCTTCAGTTCGACCAGTTTATCGGCCCAGGCCAGCAGATGATGGCTGCCAACAAACAGTTCCCCAAGAAAATCCGTGCGTAAGCCATAACACAGCACCGGAATATCCAGTTGGTCGACCACCTCGCAAAGTTCTTCAACCTGCTCTTTGGTCAGAAACTGGCTCTCATCCACCAGCACGCAATGCACGGGCTGCTGCTGATGCTCCTGATTAATCATGGCGTACAGTTGAGTGGCGCTATTATAAAGCTGTGCCTGCGACGACAACCCAATCCGCGAACTCACTTTGCCAACGCCGAAGCGGTGGTCGACCTCCGCGGTGAACACCAGCGTGCGCATACCACGTTCTTGATAATTATATGAAGATTGTAACAGCGCCGTCGATTTCCCCGCATTCATAGCGGAATAATAAAAATAAAGCTGAGCCATGTGGCCGCGACTCCAATGGTTTAAAATATATACCCTAAGACTTTCTGGTTGTAGCTAAGCCCCCGCTGACTCATCCTCTGATCTTGCTGGCGCGCTTCACTGCGCCCTTGCCAATCAGGGCGAATATATTCCCCCCGGTTGATGAGTCTGTTGCGGTTAACAACGCTGCGGCCTGAGAGACAACGGGTATATACTGTCGGAAGGTGCAGGTTGACAGTGTAGCATAGACCGTGGTCAGACTCAGCAAGCGGGCTGACATTATCTTGGCCTAAGAAAATAGCCATAAGCCAAGTTTCATGTGAAACATTTTACATGCGCAGCGGACACTTTTACATCTATTTACAGATTACTGTGGTTTCTCAAGCACAATTAATTATTGTTAATGATTAACTAAATTCATTAATGCTCAAACGGATAAGTCCTGCCAGTGAGCAAACAGCCTGCCCTGCCCCTCCCGACAGCAATGCAATTAAATGTGTTTTGAGCGATGGCTACCCGGTTAATTGGAACGCTTAACAACTTACTCGCTCCTGACAGACTGTTTTACCGCTATACCCCCATTCTTTACAGTACTAGTCCTTTTGGGGAAGTGATTATGGACACAAATCCTTCCCGATACTGTTATAGAGCATAATTATGTCAAGCGGACCAAAATGACTTTAAGCTCGGCGATTATGCCTTCCGGCTGGACAATTCGGCATAAAAACCGGGGGGGATTAAAGCCTGATTCCCCTATGTTATTAGTCGGACAGTTCTCAATATCGGTTTTTTAAAGATAAATTTAGTCACTCTTTCAATTTGGCTATTGCAGAAAAGAAAGGAGCACTCTATTATTATCGTCACGCCCCCCCACCAATATAATTTGAGAGCTAGAACAATGAGCGAAGCATTGAAGATTTTGAACAACATCCGTACTCTACGTGCACAGGCAAGAGAATGCAGCCTGGAAACACTGGAAGAGATGCTGGAGAAGCTGGAAGTTGTTGTTAACGAACGCCGCGAAGAAGACAGCCAGGCTCAAGCAGAAATTGAAGAGCGCACTCGTAAACTGCAACAATACCGCGAAATGCTGATTGCAGACGGTATTGATCCAAACGAACTGCTGCAAACTATGGCTGCTACCAAAGCCGCTGGTAAAGCAAAGCGTGCTGCACGCCCAGCTAAATACCACTATAAAGATGAAAACGGCGAAATGAAAACCTGGACTGGCCAGGGCCGTACTCCAGCCGTGATTAAAAAAGCTATCGAAGAGCAAGGCAAATCTCTGGACGATTTCCTGCTGTAATAGCATTTTAGTTACCTTCAAAAGGCTCCCTATGGGAGCCTTTTTGCTTTGCACCCACGGTAATCACCCTGCCCTTCACGCGCGTTATCCCGGTTGACTAGCAAAATTCTCATGTACTGGAAAAGAAAAAGGGGCCAAAGCCCCTTTATTTTACCCGTCTATCGTTCGGTTACTGAACGTTATAAAACGCCCGATACCAATCAACAAACCGTTTAACCCCTTCATCAACGCTGGTCTCAGGTTTAAACGCGATAGTCTGGTACAGCTCCTCGGTATCCGCGCTGGTATCCAAAACGTCACCAGGCTGCATCGGCAGCATATTTTTGTGCGCCGTGATACCTAACGCAGCCTCCAGAGCATGAATATATTCCATTAACTTAATAGGGCTACTATTGCCGATATTATAGACATGGTAAGGCGCAGAACTGCTGGCTGGAGACCCTTGTTCCACCGTCCAATTGGCATTGGGTTGAGGAACAATGGCCTGCAAGCGCACTACCGCCTCGGCAATATCATCAATGTAAGTAAAGTCACGATGCATCTCACCGTGGTTATATACATCAATGCTCTCACCGGCCAATATCGCCTTGGTGAATTTAAACAGCGCCATGTCAGGACGCCCCCAAGGGCCATATACGGTGAAAAAACGCAGGCCGGTGGTTGGCAGACCATATAAATGCGAATAGCTGTGCGACATAAGCTCATTGGCTTTTTTCGTCGCCGCATACAGGGATATTGGGTGATCGACCGAGTCATCCGTCGAAAACGGTAGCTTGCGATTCAGGCCATAAACCGAGCTGGAGGACGCGTACAGCAAATGCCCAACTTTATTATGCCGACACCCTTCAAGAATGTTTAAATGGCCAATCAGGTTGGAATCCGCATAAGCCAAGGGGTTATCCAGCGAATAACGCACCCCGGCCTGGGCGCCAAGGTGAATGACCCGCTCAAACTGATGTTCAGCAAACAGCTCGGCAATTCCATTGCGATCGGCCAAATCCAGTTTGATAAACTGAAATGCTGGCCGATTAGCCAGCATGTCGAGCCGTGCCTGTTTCAGGCTGACAGCGTAATAATCATTCAGGTTGTCGATACCGACAACCTGATGCCCCATGGCTAGCAGGCGCTCCGTTACGTGATAACCAATAAATCCTGCAGCGCCTGTAACCAGGAATTTCATGCTCACCTCTTAGATGACCGGCTTAATCGATGCGCCACGACCAATACCATAATAAGTAAAGCCGCGAGCTTGCAGACGTTCTGGATCAAACAGGTTACGGCCATCAAAAATGACGGGCTGCTTCAAGGCTGCCTTAATCGCATCAAAATCCGGAGCACGGAAATTCTGCCATTCGGTACAGATCACCAACGCATCGGCTCCCTGTAACGCAGCTTCTTTGGTACCCATCAGTTTCAAATCGGCACGATGCCCATAGATACGCTGTGCTTCTGCCATGGCTTCCGGGTCATAGGCTTGCACGCTGGCGCCTAATTCCCACAAGGTTTCCATCAGCACGCGGCTGGAAGCTTCACGCATATCGTCGGTATTAGGTTTAAACGCCAGGCCCCACAGCGCGAAGGTTTTCCCTTTTACATCATTAGCAAAATGATGCTTGATGAACTGGGTCAGCTTATATTTCTGCTGGTTGTTCACCTGCTCTACCGCCTGCAACAGTTTCGGTTGATAACCGATATGCTCTGCCGTTCGGATTAGCGCCTGAACGTCTTTCGGGAAGCAGGAGCCGCCGTAGCCACAGCCTGGATAAATGAAGTGATAGCCAATACGTGAATCCGAACCGATCCCCTGACGCACTTTTTCAATGTCCGCACCCAGCATCTCTGCCAGATTGGAGATTTCGTTCATAAAGCTGATTTTGGTCGCCAGCATGCAGTTGGCGGCATATTTGGTCAGCTCTGCGCTGCGGATATCCATCAGGATCATGCGGTCGTGATTGCGGTTGAACGGCTCATACAGCTCACGCAGCGGCTCGATGACGTCTTTGTTATCGGTGCCCAGCACGATACGCTCAGGGCGCATACAATCGGCAACAGCAGCCCCTTCCTTGAGGAACTCCGGGTTGGAGACGACATCAAACGCCAAGTCGCTGCCGCGCTTGCGCAGCGTTTCGGTCATCACTTCACGAACTTTATCAGCGGTACCTACCGGTACGGTTGACTTATCGATCACCACTTTGCGGTCTGTCATATGTTCGGCGATGGTGCGTGCCACGGCGGTGACATATTTCAGATCGGCAGAACCATCTTCGTCCGGTGGCGTTCCCACGGCGATAAACTGGATCGCGCCATGAGCAACACCGGCTTTCGCATCGGTAGTGAAATGTAGGCGACCGGCTTCATAGTTTTGCTGTACCAACGAAGTCAGGCCCGGTTCAAAGATCGGAATATTGCCTTTTTTGAGGTTTTCGACCTTCTGTTCATCGATGTCGATACACATGACATCATGACCCACATCAGCCAACACGGCTGCCTGTACCAGGCCAACATAGCCAATACCGAAAACGGTTACTTTCATCGGGAAGTCCTAATTTTCAAATTTAACAAAAAGTTATCAAGCTACTTCTGTTTGTCTGCCGCACTAGGCAGCAGCCAAACCAACAATTCTTTACCCGTGTTGGGTGGTCTTTTCGTCTCGACACGCTATGGGTCAAAGAGCTCACAAACGGGCTTGTCACCCGAAAATGGCTACTGAGATCCTGACGATCTATCTAAGTAGCTCTATTTTTTCGCTCTCAAATTGCGCACTTACTCCGCCATACGAAAAACCCGCAAAGTATACCAGCTTAAAACCGCTGAGTATTACCCCAAGCTCAAATAGCAATAAATTAGGACAACTACCTATGGAAACGACGTTAATGGAGAATAGGCAGGGGCAATTGCTGGAGTTCCATTGATGATTTATTCAGCACTCAGCATCAGACGTAACCGGCCGCCGCTACCCCAGACCTGGCACTGCCAAGCATCACAGCGTTGGCTAATTTGATTCATGTAAGTGGTGCCAAGCGTTCCCAAGGGTACGCCATTACTTAATTGAATCAGGTTATCCCCTGTATTTACATTGGCATGCAAACCGGCAGAGGCCAGCACCAAATTCTTATATTCGGCATGATAATAACCCACCAACAGCGGAAATTGGCCTTCTAACTTGCCTTGACGCAATAATTGGTTAACTTGTTTTAACAATGCGGACATTTGCGGCAGGCGATGTTGTTGATTGGCTAAATGATCTTGCAGTAAGCCGTTGAATAACGCACGCAATAGCAAGGCAGCCATCACGCCATTTTCTCCCGCACGGGTGACATCCAGGCAATAAAACGCCAGGTCTTTATCCGATAGCGCCGCGATATCCAACACCAACCCCGGATTTTCGCTGGTGGTTAATTGCCGATAATTAATACGGCAACCGGCAATAGACTGCTGCACGGGTGGTTGTAACTGCTTGAGTAATCTCACGGCCTCGGAGGGGTTTTGGCTTAATGCCTGCCAATCCTGGAACAGCTCGGCCTCTTCGATCGCCTGCGAAGTAAACATATTTGGATAGAGGCAAGCCAGTACCGCTTCACGCAGCCGATTGAGATCGCTCAACGGTTTCAGCAGCACATCCTGTACGCCGAGCCGTAGCACCTTGGCGATATCCGCCATCTTATCGGTCGCGGAGATCACCAATACCGGGATCTTTATCCCTTGCAAGCGCAGATGCTCAACAAACTCGATGCCGTCCATTTCCGGCATGGCGAGATCGCACAGGATCAGATCAGGAGCGAACTCTTCAACCGCACTCAACGCCACAAGGCCATTGGCCGCCTCGCTGGTTTGTGCTCCCAAGGATGCAAGATAACCTACAAGCACAGAACGGAAAACCTGTTCGTCCTCAACGATTAAGATGCGCTTGCTTATCAGTGGTAATGCCATCGACCCAGCCTCTTCCCTTTTGATGTTGTAATAGTGGCTCATAATGAGCACTTGTGCTTGTCGAAAACACGCCCAATAGCATCATTCCACCCTAACAAATGGTAATCATTTATTTTTTATCAATGGAGCCAAAACATCTATCTGTTTTTCGACTGCCAAGCGGCCCGCCTCTATCGCCTCGCTGGCGCGATGGAAATCCAGGGTAGATATCTGTGGGCAATATGGCTGGATCAGCACGTCTGGCGGGTCACTGGCCATACGGGTTCGCTTCACCCGATTCTCCAGCATCTGAATCGAGGTGCTCATAATTTCCATCGCCGTGGGGGTGAAGGTGGTTTTCTTCAGCATCATTTTATTCATGCGTTCCCGCAGGCGGTCGCGCCAGTTATTGGCATCGCTAATGCTTGTTTCACTCTGCTCGCCAGCGTCATTGCGTACCGAAAACAGATCCTGCTGCATCAGGTGCGCATCATGTTGCAAATCCACGGCAATCACTATGTCTGCCCCCATCGCCCTGGCCAATGAAATAGGAACCGGATTGACCAAGGCGCCATCCACCAACCAATATCCATCAAACCAGACCGGTGCCAACAAGCCCGGCATGCTGCAGGAAGCACGAATGGCCTGGTGGATATCCCCTTTGGTCATCCACAGCTCACGGCCGGTACTGAGGTTGGTGGTCACCGCACCGAATTTCAGTGAGCAGTCGGTAAAGTCGTTAATTTTCAGTATTTGGCCAACGACGTTAAATACGCGTTCGCCGCGTAATAATCCACCGCGCTGCCAAGAGAGATCCATCAGCCTGATCACGTCCCAGTAGCTGAATGAGCGTACCCACTTCTCCATCGCTGGCAAACGATGGCTGGCAAACGCCGCCCCAACCAGTGCTCCCACGGAACATCCTGCAACAATATCTGCTTCGATACCCAGCTTACGCAGTGCGTTAATCACGCCGATATGCGCCCACCCCTTGGCGGCACCGGCCCCTAATGCCAACCCGATTTTAACTTTCCGCATGCTTCGCCTATCCTTTGCTCGGTGAATTCACTCAACCCAATCGTAGGGTACATTGTCATCAACGAATGATGTTAGGTAACATATGCGTTAAATTCATTTTAGCTGCGGCTTTACATCACGCGAGCTAACCACTGAGAGGCGTTATTTTGACTGAGCTATGCCCCTGCGGCAGCGGGCAGGACTACAGCGCTTGCTGTGCGCCCTATATAACAGGTACTCAATACGCTATGTCGCCGGGCATTTTAATGCGTTCGAGATATTCCGCCTATGTAAAACGGGATGTAGATTATCTTATTGCGACCTGGCACCCAGACTGCAACCCTGAAGAGTGGCGCAGCGCCATCAGCAGTAGCTTTGGCAATACCGAATGGCTTGGGTTGACGGTGGTTGCGGAAACCGCTGGCAATAGCGCCAATGAGGGGTTCGTGGAATTCATCGCCCGCTCGCGCGATGGAGAAAGCGAGAGTGCCATGCATGAGCGTTCCCGCTTCCTTCGCCTTGAACAACGCTGGTACTATATCGACGGAACCAAACCTCAACCGGGCAGAAATGCCGTTTGCCCCTGCGGTTCAGGCAAAAAATATAAAAAGTGCTGCGGGCAATAAGCCTGCGGGTTCAGAATCAGACGGAATCGACACACTCATGCCACAGCAAAACATACAAAGAAAAATTTTACGCACCATCTGCCCCGATGCCAAAGGGCTGATCGCCAAGATCACCAACATTTGTTACAAGCACGAATTAAACATTGTGCAGAACAATGAGTTTGTCGATCACCTCACCGGTCGTTTCTTTATGCGTACCGAGCTGGAAGGGATCTTCAATGATACGACGCTGTTGGCCGATCTGGACGGCGCGTTACCAGAGGGTTCAGAGCGCGAACTGCACAGCGCAGGCCGCCGCCGTATTGTGGTGCTAGTCACCAAAGAAGCCCACTGCCTGGGCGATCTACTGATGAAAAGCGCCTATGGCGGCTTGGATGTTGAGATTGCCGCCGTCATTGGCAACCACACCACGTTGCAGACGCTGGTTGAACGCTTTGACATTCCGTTCCATCTGGTCAGCCACGAAGGGCTGACGCGTGAGCAGCATGATCAACAGATGATCGCGCAGATCGACCAATACCAGCCTGATTACGTAGTCTTGGCCAAGTATATGCGCGTGCTGACCCCGGCTTTCGTTCAGCATTACCCGAACCAGGTGATCAATATTCACCATTCGTTCCTGCCAGCCTTTATCGGTGCAAGACCTTATCACCAGGCTTATGAGCGTGGCGTGAAGATCATCGGGGCAACGGCGCACTACGTGAACGACAGTCTGGATGAAGGCCCAATCATTATGCAGGACGTTATTCATGTCGATCACACCTATTCGGCAGAAGATATGATGCGTGCCGGGCGTGACGTGGAGAAAAACGTGCTTAGCCGCGCACTGTATCGTGTGCTGGCTCAACGCGTGTTCGTCTACGGTAACCGCACGGTGATCCTGTAATTGGTTAACAAAGCGGTGTCTTTCGTTCACGGAAGCACCGCTGAGAATAAAAAAGCGACAAACAATTCATTTTCTGCATTTCAATGCTTTACACAAGCGCTTCATTTGATATGATGCGCCCCGCTTACCGAGACAGACGTTTCGCAAGCAATGATGTAGTACAAAGGGATCTAGCCGATTCCCAGTAAATAGTAGTGAACCATGAGCATCATGGTGGGGTTCCCGAGCGGCCAAAGGGAGCAGACTGTAAATCTGCCGTCACAGACTTCGAAGGTTCGAATCCTTCCCCCACCACCATCTTCTTCTCAGCCACTAAAATGAAATGTTGTTCAGAGTTTCATTTAGCACTGAAGGGGAAAGATGAGAAGCTTCGACCAAGGTTCGAGTCCACATAGTGGACAACGCGCTTGCGCGGTAATCCTTCTCACCACCACCGTAACTGTGGCAAGAGAGATGGATGACTCAGTAGTACCAGAGAGGATTTGCCAACTTTCTGTTCAAAATTAGCAACCATGAATACCATGGTGGGGTTCCCGAGCGGCCAAAGGGAGCAGACTGTAAATCTGCCGTCACAGACTTCGAAGGTTCGAATCCTTCCCCCACCACCATCTTCTTATAGACCTCCCGAACTTTTAAATGATCATCTCATTCCCATGCAATACTGAGCGGGGAAGGATGAGAATCTTCGACCAAGGTTCGAGTCCACGTAGTGGACAACGCGCGTGCGCGGTCATCCTCCCCACCACCATCCTCTTATAGACCTACCGAACTTTTAAATTTTCATCTCATTCCCATGCAATACTGAGCAGGGAAGGATGAGAAGCTTCGACCAAGGTTCGAGTCCACGCAGTGGACAACGCGCTTGCGCGGTCATCCTCCCCACCACCATCTCTTTATATACCTCCCCAGTTTTAAATCATCATCTCATTCCCATGTACCACCGAACCAAATAGCTGCCCCTTATTGTGCTACAGGTGGAAGTCATACAGAACGCCGACACGCCGTAAACCCGTCCCTGGGGGCTCGCAATCGCGCATCCATGCGCTCAACGGTCGGCTAACCTGCATTGACTCCCACCGGTCTCAAGCTTAGGTGTCGCGGTATAAAACACTATGACTCAGACAACTAACCTCATCTTTACGAAGTCATCCTCCCCACCATCATCCTTGCATACCCTTCACAGACTAAATATTTCCGTCAAATCATCATGTTCCACCGAACCAAATAGCTGCTCCTTATTGTGCTACAGGTGGAAGTCGCGGTATAAAACACTACCTGGTTTCATCTCTATGAAGTCCTCCTCCTCACCACCATCGCAACATCAATTCCCCTTGAACTAAATCCCGCAATTCGCTATACCACTGGCTTCGTTAAAAGCAGCAAGGGAAAGTCATGCGTAACAACATTTGTATCTTTTGTGGTGCCAGCGAGGGTAATAATCCAGCCTATGTCGAACATGCCCGCCAACTAGGTCATCTGCTTGCCACCCAAGGGCGGCGTCTGGTGTATGGCGGTGGTAAAAAAGGGTTAATGGGTGTGGTAGCAGACGCGGTACTAGAGGCTGGTGGTGAAGCAATAGGCATCATTCCCCAAAGGCTGGTCGAGGCCGAAACGGCGCACCGTGGCCTGACCGAGCTGGAAATCGTCCCCGATATGCACACCCGTAAGGCGCGGATGGCCGAACTGGCCGACGGTTTTATTGCCCTGCCTGGCGGCATCGGTACGCTGGAAGAGCTGTTCGAAATCTGGACCTGGGGGCAGATCGGTTACCACAGCAAGCCGGTCGGGCTGCTGGATGTTAACGGTTTTTACCACCCGCTAAGCCAGTTTTTACAGCACGTCGCCGATCAAGGCTTTATGCGACATGATTATCTCAAGACCCTGCATATCAGCGATTCTCCGGCAGCCTTAATCCAGCTGTTTGATGACTATCAGCCGCAGAATTACGACCGCTGGGCGAAGTAATCCCTGACTACCAGCGGCAAACCGCCGCTGGTCCGCGTTACATTTTCGGCCAAACTCTGCTACTATCTGAACACATTTTTTCGGATAAAAACGGCAGCGCTCATGAAGTTTGTTTCTTTTAATATCAATGGACTGCGTGCACGTCCGCATCAACTGGCAGCAATTATCGAGCAGCATCAGCCGGATGTGATCGGCCTGCAGGAAACCAAAGTTCACGACGATATGTTCCCGCTGGAAGAAGTCAGCCAACACGGCTATCACGTGTTCTATCATGGGCAGAAAGGCCATTACGGCGTGGCGTTGCTGACTAAAGATGAACCTCTTGCCGTACGCCGCGGTTTTCCTACTGATGAAGAAGATGCGCAGCGTCGTATCATCATGGCCGATCTGGCGACGCCACAGGGCACATTGACGGTGATTAATGGTTACTTCCCGCAAGGAGAAAGCCGCGACCACCCTATCAAATTTCCGGCCAAAACCCGCTTTTATCAAGATCTGCAAAATTATCTGCAACAACTGCCGGCAGAGTCGCAGGTGTTGATCATGGGCGATATGAACATCAGCCCAAGCGATCTGGACATCGGTATTGGTGAAGAGAGTCGCAAACGTTGGTTGCGCACCGGCAAATGCTCCTTCCTGCCGGAAGAGCGTGAGTGGATGGGCCGCCTACTGGACTGGGGTTTGGTAGATACTTACCGTCATGCCAACCCTGAGCGTAACGATGAGTTCTCATGGTTTGACTATCGTTCACGCGGTTTTGATGAAAACCGTGGCCTACGCATCGATCTGCTGCTGGCTAACACCTCATTGGCTGCGCGCTGTACCGCCACCGGCATTGATTATCAGATCCGTGCCATGGAGAAGCCTTCAGACCATGCTCCTGTCTGGGCCGAGTTCGCACTGTAATCTCCCTGCCCCGATGCACGTCGGGGCAATATCGAATCCAAGCTATGAAAATCATTGATGTCGTTGCCGCCATTATCGAACAAGATGGCAAGATCCTGCTCGCCCAACGCGATAGCAGCAGCGATCAGGCTGGCCTATGGGAGTTTCCCGGCGGTAAGGTCGAAATGGCTGAGAGTCAGCCCCAGGCGCTCGCTCGTGAACTGAAGGAAGAGTTGGGCATTATCGCTAAAGTGGGGAGTTTTGTGGCCAGCAATCAGTGGCAACAAAGCGAGAGGATCATTCGGCTACATGCCTGGCAAGTTAACTCCTTCAGCGGGGAGTTACAGCTACATTGCCATAGCGCATTTGCTTGGGTTACACCCGAGCAGGCTAGAGATTACCCGCTAGCCCCCGCCGATATCCCACTGCTGGAAAGTTATATCCGCTTACTATCCCCCTCACCCCAACCCTCTCCCACAGGGAGAGGGAGCTGTAATAGTGCCGTTGTCAGGAAGTGAAATCAATTTGTGGCACGGCTACGGTGAGCACAAGGGTAGATATGTAGCACGTTCAGTCCCCTCTCATCCCAACCCACAGGGAGAGGGGGCTGTAATAGTGCCGTTGTGAGGAATTGAAATCAATTGGTGGCACGGCTAAGGTGAGTACAGAAATCAGATAGTTGCAATCACCGCTTGAGGCGGATCCAGATTAATGGATTGGTGCCCGTGACGTTAGGGTCACGCGCGCACTGCATCATCTCGTCGCCCACTTTCAGCAACGCACCTTCAGAATAGTTTTGATTCTGATAAATGCAGCAACGGTTGCAAGGCGGCGGCGTTGTCGTGGTACGTGCGGTACCCCATATTTCAGGGGAAACCGGCACGACGACATCGACGTTACCGCGATTGGCCAATACGCTGGTGGAAAACAGTGCCAAACAACCAATCAACAAGGGTATGCGGCTCATTCACTTTTCTCCCGTGCCTTACCGGCACTTTTTTTACGCTTTTTCGCCCCGGCTGACGGTGCAGGCGACAAGCCACGAAACGCTATACTGGCCCGGCTCTGCTTAGCCTGATAGATCAGCTGTTGCAGTGTGCCCTCCAGCGGTTGCATAAAGTCCTGATAACGGCAGGATTTTTCGCTGATTTGCGTCAACGTAGACTCCCACTGCGCCGTCATATCAGGGCGAGCCGCCAGGTCCGGCAATGAATGGATCAGTGCCCGCCCGGTTTCGCTGGAATGAATATAGCGCCCTTTCTTGTAGAGAAACGCCCGCTTGAAGAGCAGCTCGATAATGCCTGCGCGCGTTGCCTCTGTCCCTAAACCATCGGTCGCTCGCAGGATTTTCTTTAGCGCTTTATCCTGCACAAAACGCGCGATCCCGGTCATGGCCGACAATAGGCTGGCATCGGTAAAGGGTCGCGGCGGTTGAGTCTGGCGTTCTACCACTTCGCCACGCTCGCACAGCAACTCATCGTCTTTGGCGACAACGGGCAGCGGTGCACCTTCGTTTTCCTCATCACGCTCTTTACTACCCAGCAGGGTGCGCCAGCCCGCTTCTGCCAGGAAACGCGCCTTGGCGATAAACTTGCCGCCGGCGATATCCAGCTCGATGACGCACTTGCGGAACATCGCATCCGGGCAAAACTGCATCAGATATTGCCGGGCCACCAAACCATAAACGTTCAGTTCATCCTGGCTCAGGCTGGCCTTGCTGGCACGCGCCGTAGGAATAATCGCGTGGTGAGCATCGACCTTTTTATCGTCCCAACAGCGGTTACGGCGCTCGCTATCGATAATCGGCTGTGGATAGAGATCCGGCTGATGTACGCTGATGGCGTTCAACACCGCATGGCGTCCGGCAAAGTGTTCCTCTGGCAGATAACGGCAGTCAGAACGCGGGTAAGTGATCAGCTTGTGGGTTTCATACAGCCGTTGGCAAACGTCCAACACCTGCTGGGCACTGAGGTTAAAGCGTTTCGACGCCTCAATCTGCAGCGTGGAAAGGGAAAACGGCAGCGGAGCGGTATCTGATTCCCGTTTATCATTATACGAGGTGACCAGTGCCGGTGCGCCCTCGATGCGTTTAACCACATGTTCGGCCAATGGCCGGTGCAGTAAACGCCCTTCCTCATCCTGGTAAGGTTCGCAGGATTCACTCGGCTGCCACAGGGCGACAAAGCGCTCCTCCTTCGGCGTGACGATATGCGCTTTCACCTCAAAGAAGTCTTTCGAAACGAAGTTTTCGATCTCTTCATCACGCCGCACCACCAGCCCCAACACGGGCGTCTGTACCCGCCCCACCGACAGCACACCGTCGTAGCCCGCGTTACGCCCTAGCAGCGTATAGGCGCGGGTCATGTTGATGCCGTAAAGCCAGTCTGCACGCGCACGCGCTAACGCGGAAACGCACAGCGGGATAAAGTCACGGTTATCACGCAGGCGCTGTACCGCACGCTCCACCGCCTGTGGGTTAAGATCGTTAATCAGGCAACGCCGCACGTTCTGGCGCTTTTCCTGCGTCAGTGCCAGATAATCCAGCACCTCATCCACCAGCAACTGCCCTTCCCGATCCGGGTCACCCGCGTGGATCACTTCGTCGGCCTCTGCCAGCAGCTTTTTGATCGCGTTCAGCTGCTTGCTGACCGAAGGGCGCGGCTGCAACAGCCACTTCTGCGGGATTATCGGTAAGTCCGCCAACGACCAGCGCGCGTAACGGCTGTCGTAAGCATCCGGCTGGGCCTGTTCTAACAGGTGCCCAACGCACCAGGTCACCACATCGTTGCTGCCACAGGCAATAAAGCCGTCACCCCGACGATGGGGCTTGGGTAATACATCAGCAATGGCGCGGGCCAAACTCGGTTTTTCGGCTATAAACAGTCGCATTATTCACCGTTATTCTGGCTATACGTCATCAGGAACTCTCTGACTTGCGCGTAATTACCGCGAAAGATCACACGTTGGGTTTTCTTCTCTAATTGGTAGCGATACATCGGGTCGTAATAGTGTTGCAGCAGCGGCACCAGCCATTGTTGATGCGCTTCGCTTTGGCCAGTGAGCCGTTGTACCTGCAGCGCCGATTCGAGACGCAGCGTCAATTGCTGGAACAGTTCCAGCCCCAGGCGGCGGCGGATGGCAAACAGGCCATGGTGCAGATATTCATCATATTGCCGCCAGCCGTCTTGCTCGCCATAGGCTTGCTCAAAGGCAATGCGCATCCGGTCGATGTACTCATCTTGCAGGCGTGCCACACGCACATCAAACGGATCGTCAATCACCACCAGGGCAGCCTGCTGCATGCCATTGAACAAGCTTAAAGGCAGATTGGTAGAACCGATAATCCGGCTTTCATCTTCCAACACCCAATGCCGGCAACCAGCATGCTGCTTTTTCAGCATGCGTATGGCCAGATGATTTTCGAAATCTATCTGGGTAGGCTGTTTCACCAGCGTACGGCCAAAGGAGGAGCCGCGATGATGGGCGATCCCTTCCAGATCGATACCGGCCGCCAACTCATTAATCAGTAGCGTCTTGCCACAGCCGGTGTTACCGCCAACGATCAGCATAGGCAACGCAGCGGCGTCCTCAAGCGCACCGAGCAAAAAATTGCGCAGCGCCTTGTAGCCGCCTACCACGCGTGGATAGTCAACACCGGCCTCTCGCAGCCACTGTTGTACCAATTGCGAACGAAGACCACCGCGGAAACAGTAGATATAACCTTCTGGCTGCCGGGCACACTGTTCGATCCAGGCCTGCGTGCGCTGCTCACGCAGTTTACCGTTGACCAGGCTGTGCCCAAGAGCGATCGCAGCTTGTTGACCATGCTGCTTGTAGCAGGTGCCCACCGCCTGACGTTCACTGTCGCTCATCAGCGGCAGGTTAACTGAACAGGGGAATGCCCCCTGCGTAAACTCTATCGGCGCGCGCACGTCAATCAGCGGCACATCCTGAAGAAAAAGGCGCTGGTAGTCTTGCGTATCCTGTCGAGTCTGTATCGTTGACACTAGACAACCTCGATCAGTGGTTTGCCCGCCACTGCGGCCTGCAATTCACCAATCGCGTTCAGCGTGATGCCATGACGGGCCGCTATCGCCTGCACTTCGGCTTCGGCTTCCGGCAATACCGCCAGCAGCAAACCGCCGGAGGTTTGCGGATCGCACAGTAATTGACGTTGCAGATCGCTCATGGCGCCAACCAGGTGACCATAGCTTTCAAAGTTACGCCCGGTACCACCCGGTACGCAGCCTTCGCTGATATACCGTTCGACATCAGGCAATTTCGGTACGCATTCGAACCATACGGTTGCCTGCAGATCGGAACCCTGGCACATCTCGCTAAGGTGGCCAAGCAGGCCAAAGCCGGTGACATCGGTCATCGCCGTAACGCCAGCCACTTCGGCAAAGTCCGCCCCAGGCTTGTTCAACTGGCACATGACCTCTGTAGCCAGGCCTTGGTGTTCGGCCAGCAGTTTGCTTTTCTTCTCTGCAGTAGTCAGCACGCCAATGCCCAGTGGTTTGGTCAGGAATAGCTTGGTGCCTGCCTGCGCCGCACTGTTTTTCTTCACCAGCTCGGTTTTGACGATGCCGGTCACGGCCAAGCCAAAAATCGGCTCTGGGGCATCAATAGAATGGCCACCCGCCAATGCAATCCCCGCCTGCTGGCAAGCATAGCGGCCACCGTCGATCACCTGTTGGGCAACCTCTGCGGGCAACTTGGCAATCGGCCAGCCGAGAATAGCGATGGCCATGATCGGTTTTCCGCCCATGGCATACACGTCGCTGATGGCGTTGGCTGCCGCAATACGGCCAAAATCAAACGGATCGTCGACGATCGGCATAAAGAAATCGGTGGTGCTGATAATGCCCACGCCATTACCGATGTCATACACCGCGGCATCATCACGCGTTTCATTACCCACCAGCAGATGGGGATCGATAAACTTTTCCTGCTCGCTGTGCAGTATCGTTTCAAGCACTTTGGGTGAGATTTTACAGCCGCAGCCAGCGCCGTGGCTGTACTGGGTCAAACGAATGGCCGGCGATGTCATAGTCCACTCCCTCTGGGTAACAAACGAACGTAAGGATATCACAATGGGATATAGGGTAGCGCTTGCCGAGGGGATTGATAAGAGCAGGTTGGCATTATGCGTGCGACCTGCTCAGAAACAGTACAAAACTGCGGGTTATCGCGCATTATCGAGCGAGTTCCCGCATGGCGGATCAGAAGTAGCGGACGAAAGGCGTACTGTCCGGAGCGACCACTTTAGTGGAACCTTTTAACTGCGGCGTGCCTAAATAGAGGAAACCGACGATCTCGTCCTGCTCGCGGCAGGCGAAGGCTTCGCGCACCAACGGATGCTCTGTCCAGGCACCGCTGCGCCAGATACCATTAAAGCCTTGCGCCAAGGCGGCCATTTGCATCGCCTGCACTGCGCAACCGGCAGAGACAACCTGCTCCCAGCGCGGCACTTTCGGATTTTCACTGCAATGAGCAACCACCGTGATAATCAGAGGCGCACGAAAAGGTGCCTGTTTGGCCTTTTCTACCGCACTCTCATCCAGTTCATCTTGTCTGGCGGCCGCTTGCAGCAATTCACTGAAACGTTGCAGACCCTGATCCTCGATCAGGATAAAACGCCAAGGCTGTAACGTCCCGTGATCCGGCGCGCGCAGCCCGGCGTTGATGATATTCTGACGCACTTCACCTGTGGGTGCCGGGGCAGTCAGGCGTGACGCAGAACGGCGATTGAGTAAAAGATCCAGTGCATCCATCATTAACTCCTGATAACAATTTGCATTTAAATCACGTTAACATAGCTCTACATAGAGTTACAGCCTCTGTAATACTGTCTATACCCATTGCCATTCAAGCTGCATGGGGAGATTTAAAGCTGACTTTTCTTCGGCCGCTCATTAGGATAGCGGAACATTCTAGACTCTTGTTGGAGAGCACATGCGCACATTGGGGCGAATTATTGCAGGTATTTTCAGATGGACATGGCGTCTGCTGAATTTTGTCAGGGAACTTATCCTGAACTTGTTCCTGATTTTCTTGATCCTGGTCGGGGTCGGTATTTATCTTTCACTCCAAGGCAATTCTTCGGCAGTAGCACCGCATGGCGCACTGCTGGTCGATCTCAGCGGCGTGGTGGTTGATCAACCTTCGGTGAACAACCGGGTTCGTCAGTGGGGCCGCGAACTGCTGGGTGCTTCTAGCAACCGTCTACAGGAAAACTCACTGTTTGACCTGGTGGATACCATTCGCAAGGCCAAAGATGATAAAAACATCACCGGTATGGTATTGCAGCTGAATGATTTTGCCGGGGCGGATCAGCCTTCCCTGCAATACATCGGTAAAGCACTGCGTGAATTCCGCGACAGCGGTAAACCGATCTATGCCATCGGCGATAGCTATAACCAAACGCAATACTACCTGGCCAGCTATGCCAACAAGATCTACCTGTCACCTCAGGGTGCCGTCGATCTGCATGGTTTCGCCACCAACAACCTTTACTACAAATCCCTGTTGGAGAAGCTGAAGGTCACCACCAATATTTTCCGCGTGGGCACCTATAAATCTGCTGTAGAACCGCTGATCCGTGACGATATGTCACCGGCAGCGCGGGAAGCCGATAGCCGCTGGGTCGGCGGGCTGTGGCAAAACTATCTGGATACGGTGGCGGCTAACCGTCAACTCACACCAGATCAGTTGTTCCCTGGCGCAGCAGATATTCTCAGTGGCTTGAAGGCAGCGGGTGGCGACACTGCGCAGTTCGCCCTGAACAGCAAACTGGTCGATGAATTGGCATCTCGCACTGCTATAGAAACACAGTTGGTGAAAACCTTCGGTTGGGACAAGCAGAGCAATGACTTCAATGCGGTCAGCATCTACGATTACCAACCGCAGCCGTCACCGGATCAGGGCGGTGAGATCGCCGTTATCTTCGTCAATGGCGCGATCATGGATGGCCCACAGACGCCAGGATCGGTCGGTGGCGATACCACGGCCTCACAACTGCGTCAGGCACGTCTGGATCCGAAAATCAAAGCCGTCATCCTGCGCGTTAATAGCCCTGGCGGTAGCGTCAGCGCTTCAGAAGTGATCCGCTCCGAGCTGGCCGCGGTTCGCGCCGCAGGTAAACCGGTGGTGGTTTCCATGGGTGGAATGGCCGCGTCTGGCGGTTACTGGGTGTCGACCCCGGCAGATTACATTATCGCCAGCCCGAGCACCCTCACCGGCTCCATCGGTATCTTCGGCGTGATCAACACTTACGAGAACACGCTGGATAGCGTTGGGGTACATACCGACGGCGTCGCGACATCACCACTGGCCGATCTGGCAGTGACGAAAGCACTGCCTCCAGAGTTCTCGCAGATGATGCAGTTGAACATCGAGAACGGTTACAAGAACTTCATCAACCTGGTGGCAACCGCCCGGAAAATGACGCCAGAGCAGGTCGATCACATTGCTCAGGGTCATGTCTGGATCGGTAGCGACGCCAAGAAAAATGGCCTGATCGACCAGCTGGGTGACTTTGACGACGCCGTGAAGAAAGCGGCAGAGCTGGCCAAGCTGCCACAGTGGCAACTCAACTGGTTTATTGATGCCCCTAGCATGACGGATATGCTGCTCAGCCAGTTTGGCGTTTCTATCCACGCCATGCTGCCTGCGGCGATCCAGTCAATGCTGCCAGCCCCGTTGGCATCGGTGGCACTGGCGGTGAAAGAACAGCCTGGCCTGTTTAATAACCTGAACGATCCGCAACATCGTTATGCCATATGCCTGACTTGCGGAGAGGTCCGTTAACAAATAAATCTCTAGCCCGGCACCCGCCGGGCTTTTTTTCTCCTGCTATCTCCCTATAATTCAGCCTATCTGACAGCCACAAGATCAAAGCCATGCAAAAGAAATCCATTTACGTCGCCTATACCGGTGGCACTATCGGTATGCAGCGTTCCGAACAGGGGTACATCCCGGTTTCCGGCCACCTACAGCGCCAGCTGGCACTGATGCCCGAGTTCCATCGCCCAGAGATGCCGGATTTCACCATTCAGGAATATGCCCCGTTGATCGACTCTTCGGATATGACACCCGAGGACTGGCAGCATATCGCCGACGACATCAAACAGAATTACTCAAGCTATGACGGCTTTGTTATTCTGCACGGCACCGACACCATGGCATTTACCGCTTCAGCCCTATCCTTCATGCTGGAGAACCTGGATAAGCCGGTGATTGTCACTGGGTCGCAAATCCCGCTGGCAGAATTGCGCTCCGACGGCCAAACCAATCTGTTGAATGCCCTCTATCTGGCCGCTAATCATCCGGTGAACGAGGTCAGCCTGTTTTTCAACAATAAGCTGTTTCGTGGCAACCGTACCACCAAGGCACATGCCGACGGCTTTGATGCCTTCGCCTCCCCCAACCTGCCGCCCTTGCTGGAAGCGGGTATCCACATACGTCGCCAGACCGGCATCGCCTCCCCGGTGTGCAACGGGGAATTGATCGTGCATAACATCACGCCACAGCCCATCGGCGTGGTGACGATTTATCCGGGGATTTCCGGTGCCGTGGTGCGTAACTTCCTGCTGCAACCGGTCAAAGCTCTGATCCTGCGCTCTTACGGCGTCGGTAACGCGCCGCAAAAGGCCGAATTGGTGGATGAATTGCGTGATGCCTCCGAGCGTGGCATCGTAGTGGTCAACCTGACACAATGTATCTCTGGCCGGGTCAATATGGAGGGCTATGCGACCGGTAATGCCCTGGCTCATGCTGGCGTCATCAGCGGTTTTGATATGACGGTGGAGGCCGCGCTGACCAAGCTGCATTACCTGTTGAGCCAGCCGTTAACCCCAGAAGAAATCCGCAGCCTGATGCAACAAGACCTGCGTGGCGAATTAAGCGCTGCGGGCTAACCCGAAGTGGGAACTCTGATGAAAACTGCTCTGTTGCTGATTGATTTACAAAACGACTTTTGCCCCGGCGGCGCTTTAGGCGTGGCAGAAGGTGATGCCACCATTGACGTCGCCAATCAGGCTATCGCAGCCAGCCTGGCCCGTAATGAAGCGGTGATCGCCAGCCAGGACTGGCACCCGGCGGATCATCGCAGTTTTGCGATTAACTCCAACGCACAGATTGGTACGCTTGGGGAACTGGAAGGCCTGCCTCAGGTTTGGTGGCCAGTACACTGCGTTCAGGACAGTCCTGGCGCAGAGCTTCATCCACAGCTTGATAAGCAGCACATCGCGGCGATATTCCGTAAGGGCGAGAACTCGGATATCGATAGCTATAGTGCTTTCTTTGATAACGGGCATCGGGCGCAAACGGCGCTCGATGGCTGGCTGAAGGAGCGCGGCATCACTCATCTCGCCGTGATGGGGTTGGCCACCGATTATTGCGTCAAGTTCAGCGTGTTAGATGCCTTGCGTTTGGGTTATCAGACTCAAGTCATCACCGATGGCTGCCGCGGTGTCAATTTAAGCCCCGATGACAGCGAGCAGGCTTTAGCGGAAATGCAGTCGGCTGGCGCACAGTTAGTTACACTGTCACAGTTTACTCAGCGCTAACGGTTTTTGGGCTGCTTGACCTTAGCGCCCCATACTCCCCACCAACCGCTTTATTTTCGACGCTGCTCACATTCCCACCATTCTTCTGCGCGCTCACCTTGTCCCCTCCCGTCTCTTTTGCTGTTATGGCTGCTGATGCATTGGCATCAATAAGTTATACGCATCCGGGGCCTGCCGAGCCCGGCTTTATTGATACCGCCATAGGCGGTTCAGGTCGGCCTTGCTGACCAAAGGAGACAACATGGCTTTAACCCGTAAACTGCTGCCCTTGCTGGTAGCGGTGCAACTCGGTATGGCTGGCGCAAGCATCGCGCACGCCGCACCTTATCTTTCTGTCGGCTACTTTAACGGCGGTGGCGACGTGACCGCCGGGCCGGGCGGTGATATCAACCAGTTGGACGTCAGCCAGATCACCCACCTCAACTACTCTTTTGGCCTGATTTATAACGCTGAAAAAGAGGAAACTAACCCGGCACTGAAAGATCCCTCCCGCCTGCACCAAATCTATCTCTCCCCAAAAGTCGAAGCAGACTTAAAGCGCTTACCCGTATTGCGCCAACAAAATCCGGCGCTGAAGGTTTTGCTGTCCGTTGGCGGCTGGGGAGCCCGTGGGTTCTCCGGCGCGGCAGCCACACCGGAAAGCCGGGCGGTGTTTATCCGTTCGGTGCAGGAGGTGATTGCCAAGTATCAGCTCGATGGTATCGATCTGGATTGGGAATACCCGGTTAACGGTGCCTGGGGATTAGTGGAAAGCCAACCGGCCGACAGAGCCAATTTCACCACCCTACTGAGCGAACTGCATCAGGCGCTAGGCAAAGAAAAACTGCTGACCATCGCCGTAGGCGCCAACGTCAAAAGTCCGCAGGAATGGGTAGACGTTAAGGCTATCGCGCCCTATCTGGACTACATCAATCTGATGACCTACGACATGGCGTACGGTACTCAATATTTCAACTCCAATCTCTATGACTCCAAACAATGGCCAACCGTGGCCGCTGCCGACAAGTACAGCGCCGACTACGTGGTCAACAACTATCTGGCCGCCGGGCTGAAGCCTGCTCAACTCAATCTGGGGATCGGTTTCTATGGCCGGGTACCTAAACGTGCCACCGAGCCGGGTATTGATTGGGATGTGGCTGATGCGGCCAAGCATCCCGTCACCCAGCCCTATTTCACCGCACGTGAAAAAGACGTCTTTAAATCGCTGGGTGTGGATTTGGATAAAGACAGCTACATCAAATACAACGATATCGTGAACAAGATGCTGAAAGACCCACAGCGGCGCTTCACTGCGCATTGGGATAACGAGGCCAAAGTGCCCTATCTGATGATGAAGTCAACCGAAGGCAAACCACTGTTCGCGATAAGCTATGAAAACCCACGCTCGGTAGCCATCAAGGCCGAGTACATCAAGAGCAAAGGATTGGGAGGGGCGATGTTCTGGGAGTATGGTGCGGACGATAACAACCGCCTGGCTCATCAGCTAGCCGAAAGCTTAGGCTTGAGCCCGCAGAAGCAGTAAAACCTTCAGGGCGATGGCAACATCGCCCTGCCAGCAACAGGTTACTGCGGCTTCAGCTTGGCCAACGGCTCGGCCATAAACTGCTGCTTCAGCTCCTGTTTGCTTTTCATCACGATTTGCCCGTCGGTGCCAATGCTCATATGTTGTGGGTCCGCATTGTTCATCGACTGCCACAGCATCACCGCCTGCAGGCTGTGTTCTTTCTGCTCTGGAGTCAGTGCCACACCATCCGGCCACTTACCCAGTTCTACTGCCAGCACCAGCCGCTGGTAGATTTCCGGCGTCATGGCCGCAATCAGATCTTTTACTTCCATCAGAGCATGTCCTCATCCACGGATGAATAATTAGCTGAATCGATTTTGTTGGTTTAGTTACAGCTTAACCTGCCGTTTGCTCGCCATTCTCGTCGTCGGTGAAATTCAGTGACGCGGAGTTGACACAGTAGCGTTCGCCAGTCGGCTGCGGACCATCGGGAAACACGTGTCCCAAATGCGCATCGCAGCTGCCACAGCGGATCTCGACTCGATGCATATTATGTGAATTATCATCAAGATAACGAATAGCATCGTCCGAAACCGGTTGATAGAAGCTGGGCCAGCCGCAGCCAGAATCAAACTTGCTGGCGGAGAAGAACAATGGCGCGTTACAGCACAGGCAATGGTACACGCCCTCACGCTGGTTATGCAGTAATTTACCGCTATAGGGGGCTTCGGTGCCACGCTCTTGCGTCACATAACGTTGGATTTCATTCAGTTCCGTGAGCGGTGTCTTAGGGGTTATCTCTTTAGCCATTTGTGCTATTCCCGCAATGTGGATAATGTCAACGAAAACAATGAGTAATAATAACAAAAAATTAACAACGCTGCAGGGCTTTTTAGCCTAAACTGTACGGCATAAAGGTTACGCTGCCGCCATATGTGACTTTGATCACATATCTTGCACGTACTGACTTTATACTTGGCGGTTTGCCCCCATATGGATGGGAGGACAAACGTAAATGGAATGTGCGATTTGTGTGCAAAACCGGGCCTCTGGTTTGACTTGCAGCAAGAATTGACACGATTCCGCTTGACGCTCGGTAAGGTTTTTGTAATTTTACAACCAACCTTTTATTCACTAACAAATAGCTGGTGGAATATATGACTATCAAAGTAGGTATCAACGGTTTTGGCCGTATCGGTCGCATTGTTTTCCGTGCTGCTCAGGAACGTTCTGACATCGAAATCGTTGCAATCAACGACCTGTTAGACGCAGAGTACATGGCTTACATGCTGAAGTATGACTCTACTCATGGCCGTTTCGACGGTACTGTAGAAGTTAAAGACGGCCACCTGGTTGTTAACGGCAAAACCATCCGTTGTACCTCAGAAAGAGATCCGGCTAACCTGAAGTGGAACGAAGTCAACGTTGACATCGTTGCTGAAGCAACTGGCCTGTTCCTGACTGACGAAACTGCACGTAAACACATCGCTGCAGGTGCTAAGAAAGTTGTTCTGACTGGCCCATCTAAAGATGACACCCCTATGTTCGTTATGGGCGTGAACCACAAGTCTTACGCTGGCCAAGAAATCGTTTCCAACGCTTCTTGTACCACCAACTGCCTGGCACCACTGGCTAAAGTAATCAACGACAAGTTCGGCATCGTTGAAGCTCTGATGACCACCGTGCATGCTACTACCGCAACTCAGAAAACCGTTGATGGCCCGTCTCACAAAGACTGGCGCGGCGGCCGCGGCGCATCCCAGAACATCATCCCTTCTTCTACCGGTGCTGCTAAAGCAGTAGGTAAAGTCATCCCAGAACTGAACGGCAAACTGACCGGTATGGCGTTCCGCGTTCCTACTCCGAACGTGTCTGTGGTTGACCTGACTGCCCGTCTGGCAAAACCAGCTTCTTACAAAGAAATCTGTGCTGCTATCAAAGCTGCTTCAGAAGGCGAGCTGAAAGGCGTGCTGGGCTACACCGAAGACGAAGTGGTTTCTACCGATTTCAACGGCGAGAAACTGACTTCTGTGTTCGATGCTAAAGCCGGTATCGCGCTGAGCGACACCTTTGTGAAACTGGTTTCTTGGTACGATAACGAAACTGGCTACTCAAACAAAGTACTGGACCTGATCGCTCACATCTCCAAGTAATGGCTTGATGCGCAGTTGATTATCAAGGGCGACACTAGTGTCGCCCTTTTTATTTGTTTTTGCGGCGAAAAGAAGGCAACAACATGAACGAAAAAATCTTCACCCTACCCGTTAGCGAACAAATCACCCCTTTTATCAGCCAACGCCAACTGGACGAACTGCCAGTGGTGGTGGTTTCTCACCCGAAAGTCCGTGCGGCCATTACTCTGCAAGGGGCCCATCTGCTGGCCTGGCAGCCAAGCGGTGATAAACCGGTGCTTTGGCTGAGCAACAATACGCCATTCAAAAACGGCGTGGCGATCCGCGGCGGCGTACCGATCTGCTGGCCTTGGTTTGGCCCGGCAGGTAGCCCATCCCACGGCTTTGCCCGTAATCAGCCGTGGCAGCTTACCGCGCACGATGAAGACGAAAACGGCGTGATCCTGACCTTCACGCTGCAAGACAACGAACAAACCCGCAAATTGTGGCCACATGCTTTCACCCTGATCGCCCGCTTCAAGCTGGGTGAAGAGTGTGAGATGGAGCTGGAATCACACGGTGACTACCTAGCTACCGCTGCTCTGCACAGCTATTTCCAGATCGGCGACATCGACAAGGTGAAAGTTGCCGGTTTGGGCGAGCATTATATCGATAAGGTGGCGAAGGGGATCGAGGCTCGTCAGGTTGGCGAGCTGGAGTTTACAGGGCAAACCGATCGCGTCTACACCCAGGCCACGCCTTGCAGCCTGATCAAGGACCCGGTGTTGCAACGCACCATCGAGGTCAATCATCACTATATGAGTGATGTGATCGCCTGGAACCCAGGTGTCGAGCTTTCCTGCAGCATGGCCGACATGCCAAACGACGGTTACAAAACCATGGTCTGTGTGGAAACCGGGCGCGTAAGCAAGCCGCTGATTGCCTCTGGGGAGCAACCTGCCCGCTTGGCGATGAAAATCCGCAGCATAAAAAATAGCTGATCAAACTGGGGCGAATCATTTCGCCCCTCTTCTCTTGATCATCCACCGCACCACAGATGTGCAAAAGGAGCGTTTCCGCCCCTTTTCGATGCACTCACTGCACCAAGATAATGCTCCGTACGCTTAGAAGGTGTAAGTCACACCCGTCCACAGCATGCCGGTATAAGATTTATCAACCATTGGGCTGTCTTTAACTTCGCTGTCCAGGCGCAAATAACGGCCCGTGAAGAAGGCATTCCAGTTAGCGTTGATATTATAGTTGGTGGTCAACTCGACGTATGGCGACCAGCTATCGCTCGGCTTATAGGTGTTGAAGGTACTACGGCGGGACTCATCACCATTGATGCCATAGTAGTATTGGTTCTGGTTTGAGCTGTTCCAGTTTACCCCGATGCCAGGAGCAAAGCTCCAGGAGTCCACCTGGAACTTATAGAGATAGGCGATATCGCCCACCAGGCCGTTACTGTTGTTCAGCGTATCGCCAGAGAAGGCCGTACGGATCGTTCCCCACTCGGCATTATGTGTAAAGGCCACACCGGCCATCATGGTGCTACGGCGCTTGTCCAACTGCTTCATGCGGTCGTCGTCACTGTCGCCTGGCTTATAGTGCAACGGCGAGTAATAGGCGATCAGGCTCAGCTGATTTTGCTGATCTTTCCACAGGTTGTAACCAGCCAACAGCGTATGAAAGTAAAAATCATCGCCATCGTAATTGATGATAGGAACGGGATAGACACGATCCTGATAACCACGATAAGGGTCGGGGCTGACCAGCGCTGAAGCACCGAGTGACCAGCTTCCTGCCTGAGCACTGTGCGCACAAACCATTGCGGAAGCGATAATTGCTAGCGTTTTGAGTTTAGATATCTTCACTGGTTTTTTCCATAAATAACAAGATGTAATTAACCGCTATAGTTTATGTGAAAACCGACCAGCCTGCCGGATCTTTACAATAGAAAACAACCAAGATCGAATAACTTAGAACCCAAAGATGAATTATTGATGGCAAAAAGATGACGTTTTTTGCTGCAACCCGCGCCAGACAAGGCATTTGCCGCCCCTCGCCATAACTGAGTCATTGAAATGACTTAAAAAAGACCCTTTCTCTTGCAGGAAATTTTCCAGTATGCAACTAAGCTTAAAATCAGAAGGTGAATTTAGGCTGAGCCCAGTGGCAATACAGCGCAACTCGCGAGAATAAGCGCACCAAGTTGGCATACGGGTTGCTGTACTCAGTCATAGCTTCACGCTTTCGGGAGCCAGAATACCAACACCAGCTCCTTTTTTAACCTGTGCTAATAACGAAAGGACGGGCATCGCCATGAACATATTTGACCACTATCGCCAGCGCTACGAAGCTGCCAAGGACGAAGAGTTCACACTGCAGGAATTTCTTTCCATCTGCCGGCAAGATCGCAGTGCCTATGCCAATGCGGCAGAACGTCTACTCATGGCTATCGGTGAACCAGTTATGGTCGATACCGCGCTTGAGTCGCGTATGTCTCGCCTGTTCTCCAACCGCGTGATCGCACGCTATCCGGCATTCGAGGAGTTCTACGGCATGGAAGAAGCTATCGAACAGATAGTTTCTTACCTGAAACACGCTGCCCAGGGCCTCGAAGAGAAGAAACAAATCCTTTATCTGTTGGGCCCGGTGGGTGGCGGTAAATCCTCGCTGGCAGAACGGCTGAAAGCCTTGATGCAGCGTGTGCCTATTTACACCCTGAGCGCCAACGGCGAGCGCAGCCCGGTCAATGACCATCCGCTGTGCCTGTTCAACCCGCAGGAGGATGCCACTATTCTGGAAAAAGAATACAACATCCCGACGCGCTATCTTGGCACCATTATGTCGCCGTGGGCCGCTAAACGCCTGCATGAGTTCGGCGGGGACATTACCAAATTCAAAGTGGTGAAGGTACGTCCTTCAATACTTGAACAAATTGCCATCGCCAAAACCGAACCGGGCGACGAGAACAACCAGGATATTTCTGCGTTGGTAGGTAAAGTGGATATCCGTAAGTTGGAAAACCATGCGCAGAACGATCCGGATGCCTATGGCTACTCCGGCGCACTGTGCCGCGCCAACCAGGGGATCATGGAGTTCGTGGAGATGTTCAAAGCACCTATCAAGGTGCTACATCCTCTGTTGACCGCCACCCAGGAAGGTAACTACAACGGTACCGAGGGGATCTCTGCCCTGCCGTTCAGCGGTATTATCCTGGCGCACTCTAACGAGTCGGAATGGGTGACCTTCCGCAACAACAAAAATAACGAGGCCTTCCTCGACCGTGTTTACATCGTCAAGGTGCCTTACTGCCTGCGGGTGTCGGAAGAGATTAAAATCTACGACAAACTGCTGGATAACAGCGAACTGACCCATGCGCCTTGCGCCCCTGGCACGTTGGAAACGCTGGCTCGCTTTACCGTACTGTCACGTATGAAAGAGCCAGACAACTCCAGCATCTATTCGAAGATGCGTGTCTACGATGGTGAAAGCCTGAAAGACACCGATCCGAAGGCCAAGTCGTATCAGGAGTATCGTGACTATGCCGGGGTGGATGAAGGTATGAACGGCCTGTCGACCCGTTTCGCCTTCAAAATTCTGTCTCGGGTGTTCAACTTTGACCATGCCGAAGTCGCGGCTAACCCGGTACACCTGTTCTATATCCTGGAACAGCAGATCGAGCGTGAGCAGTTCCCGCAGGATCTGGCGGAGAAATACCTGGAGCACCTGAAAGGCTACCTGATCCCGAAATACGCCGAGTTTATCGGCAAAGAGATCCAGACCGCCTATCTGGAATCCTACTCGGAATACGGTCAGAACATTTTTGACCGCTACGTGACCTATGCAGACTTCTGGATCCAGGATCAGGAGTACCGTGATCCAGATACCGGACAGCTGTTTGACCGTGAGTCATTGAACGCTGAACTGGAGAAAATCGAGAAGCCTGCGGGTATCAGCAACCCGAAAGATTTCCGCAACGAAATCGTCAACTTTGTCCTGCGTGCTCGTGCCAATAACAGTGGCCGGAACCCGAACTGGACCAGTTACGAGAAGCTGCGTACGGTTATCGAGAAGAAAATGTTCTCGAACACTGAAGAGCTGCTGCCAGTCATTTCCTTTAATGCTAAAACCTCAACGGATGAGCAGAAAAAACACGATGACTTCGTCGACCGGATGATGGAGAAAGGCTACACCCGCAAGCAGGTTCGCCTACTGTGCGAATGGTATCTGCGGGTGAGAAAATCTTCATAAACCGACGACCGCTGACGTCATAGATAGCCTATACCTGGGGATTTCGGGTTGTAGCCTGAAAGACCCAAGGTAGAGAAAGTTGGCAACGTTGTTTGGGGGATGTATGGCGTATTTCATTGACCGACGGCTGAATGGCAAAAACAAGAGCATGGTGAACCGCCAGCGCTTCTTGCGTCGCTATAAGTCGCAAATCAAACAGTCGATTGCCGAAGCCATCAACAAGCGTTCGGTCACCGACGTGGACAGCGGGGAATCGGTGTCGATCCCCGGTGGCGATACCAACGAGCCAATGTTCCATCAAGGGCGCGGCGGTAAACGCCATCGCGTTCATCCCGGTAACGATCACTTCGTACAAAATGACCGCGTTGAACGTCCACAAGGCGGCGGCGGTGGTGGTGGCGGCCAAGGCAATGCCAGCCAGGATGGAGATGGCCAGGATGAATTTGTCTTCCAGATCTCCAAAGATGAGTATCTCGACCTGTTGTTCGAGGATCTGGCGCTGCCTAACCTGAAGAAAAATCAGTACAAGCAGCTGACCGAATACAAAACCCATCGTGCTGGCTACACCGCCAATGGCGTACCGGCCAATATCAGCGTGGTACGTTCGCTGCAAAACTCACTGGCACGTCGAACCGCCATGACCGCTGGTAAGCGGCGCGCTTTGCATGAGCTTGAAGACAGCCTTGCCCAGTTGGAAAACACCGAACCGGTGCAACTGCTGGAAGAAGAACGCATGCGTAAGGAGATTGCCGAGTTGCGCAAGAAAATCGACAGCGTGCCGTTTATCGACACCTTCGACCTGCGCTACAAGAACTACGAACGTCGGCCTGAACCCTCCAGCCAGGCGGTTATGTTCTGCCTGATGGACGTCTCTGGCTCGATGGATCAGGCAACCAAAGACATGGCCAAACGCTTTTATATTCTGCTGTATCTGTTCCTCAGCCGAACCTATAAGAACGTTGAGGTGGTCTATATACGTCACCATACCCAAGCTAAAGAAGTGGATGAGCAGGAGTTCTTCTACTCACAGGAAACCGGCGGCACCATCGTTTCCAGCGCCCTGAAGCTGATGAACGAAGTGGTCGAAGAGCGTTACGATCCTGCACAGTGGAATATCTATGCCGCTCAGGCTTCGGACGGGGATAACTGGGCTGATGATTCACCACTGTGCCATGAACTGTTGTCAAAAAACATTCTGCCGATGGTGCGTTACTACAGCTATATCGAAATTACCCGCCGTGCTCACCAGACGCTGTGGCGTGAATATGAGCATCTGCAGGCGACGTTTGAAAACTTTGCCATGCAGCATATCCGCGAGCCGGATGATATCTATCCGGTGTTCAGGGAACTGTTTCATAAGCAGACGGCGTGATGTAATAGAAAACGGCCAGCAACGAAAGTAGCTGGCCGTTTTAACTCATAGGGGCGCTACATACTCTCCAGCCAGCCGCAACCGCTATAAATTCAGCAACATTGCCACTTAATCAACGCTTCGATCCGTGAAGCGCAGATATCAAGCTCACTCTGGCTCACCTGTAAAGCTATGACGGCATCCCCGAAAGTCTCCCCGATAAATGGTGTCTTCTCACACTTCTGTAGCAATACCGCTGGCGGATACACGTAGATCAGTTGCGGAGCCGGTGGCACCGGTTTTGGTTGCTCCGCGCAGGATATCGAGAGCATCAGCAGGCAACCGCTGATGACCGCAGTCGTTATCCTCCAGCGCTTTGCGTAGCGTTCTATTTTCATCATCGGCCTTTACTCTCTTTTGCTGTTCAATCTTGAGCTGTTGTTCAGTAGCACGACGGTCGGCATCCGCGGCACCTTTCAACGCATTGATGGTTTCGTCTCTTCCATTCAATGCCCTGCCCAACTCCTCGTTATCTTTCTGGTACAGGCCTATGTCGGCATTCAACGCATCAATACGCTGACTCATGCCAAACAACAGGGCAGCGAAGCCTAAGATCATCAGTAGCGGCCAATGGCCTTTGGAAAACTGGATCAACCCTGCCAGGCTCATGATAGAAATACCCCACACTCGGCAGGCTGGCGATTCACCAAGCCCCGCAGCTTGTGATCCTTGGTAAATCTCCAATGAAGAGAGCGACTGCCAGCACTTTGTATACTTGTCTGCATTTGAGATACCCCTGAACGAATCCAAATACTTGTTTGGATGAATAGTATCTCAAGGAGGAAGGATTCGGGATATTCGAAGGGGTTGTACCAGTCATGTCACAACTCGCTCTCTGCCGATAGTAAGTGAGCATTAACAATGAAAAAATCCCCCCGAAGCGAGATTTTTGCATTGGATAACTCAACTTATTGCTGGCAGATGTGGCGTATCACTCAATGGCTAGGTTGCTTGCGAGGATTGTTGCCAAGTCACAACAAATATCTAAAATCGCGGATATCGGGGAACAGGCCCACCGTCCTAAGATGGCGGTTGCAGATAAACCAGATCTCATCCCGGTCGTTCGAGAGGATAAAATAAGCATCGGCGGTTTCCGAAGGATTGTACATTCCTAGCGCACGATAGGCCGTATGCGGGCTGAATCCGCTATCCAACGGATAAGGCTTGGGCGCATTGTCCATCTGCACCACTCTCAAGTACAACCCTTGCTCGATCCATATCATAAAGTCACCTGTAACGATTTTTGATAACTTTAGTATGGTCGTAAATAGGATTATCTTCACCGTCAGGAAAAAATCATCGACAAGAATATCAATCAGATCACAGTGAAGTTAACTGTCCGCTGTACAGCACCGGACCGGTAGGAAGCCCTGTAGGTGAGCCACCCGCTGGCTCCAGGCTGATGGCAATGGTCATGCCCTGCGCCAACGTCATCGAGTTCACTGCCAGCTCGGTCGGCTTCTCTGCAGCAACCAAACCTAAGGAGCGCGGCTTTTCACCCGGCGAGATCGCCCACAGTTGCAGGCTATTGGCTACGGCTAGCGTTTGCGGGTTAAGCGGGGTCAGTCTCAGATGGCGTTTGCCACTGTCCATGCTGACGATCCATTGCCCACTGCCCTGCTGACCCGCATTGAGCACCACTGCCGGAGCAAAATCCTGCGGCTGGGTGATAAAGCGCGGCACCAGCAACAACGCGGCCAAACCAGCAGCTAGCGCCCAGCCAAGGTAGTCCCAGCGTTTACGCCGTGGCACTGCCTCAATGGGCAAACCAAGCTGGATCTTTTTCCACACGCGTTCCGGTGGCAACACTGGGGTCAGCGCCAGATCCAACGGAGCCAGCAGTGTTTGCCAACGTGCCACCAAGGCAGCTAGCGTCGGTTCCCGCTGGATACGCCGTTCAAAGTGCAACCGTGCGGGCCCGCGCAACGTGCCCAAGGCATATTCCGCTGCTAAAGCCGAGTCATACTCACCTTTGCTTTTCATAGGCCCACACAGTTTTTCAAATGATCCAACGCCCGGCGGATCCAGCTTTTGATCGTGCCAAGCGGTTGTTGCAAATGTGCCGAAACCTCGCCATGAGACATACCTTGGTAGTAAGCCAACACAATGCTCTGCCGTTGTTCAACGTTCAGATGGTTCAGGCACTCGGCCAGTTTTCCAGCCTCCTCACCCAGCAGCAACTGACTGACAGGTTCTTCCGCGCTCGCCCCCAAGTCATCCAGCCACTCCTCTTCCGTTTGCCCCGCCCGGCCACCAGCACCGCGCAGCCAATCAATAGCCTTATTGCGCACAATGTGCGTCAGCCAGGTCAATGGGGAGCTGAGATTGGGGTCATAGCTGGCAGCGCGATTCCACACGCTGATAAAGCTTTCATGCAGCACCTCTTCAGCCCAGGATTGGCGACGCAGTAAACGCAGAGCAACGGCAAACAAGCGGGGCGATGTCTGTCGATAAAGCTGTTCAAACGCGTTGCGGTCGCCAAGCGCAACGGCTTGCATCAATTCGACATGTTGTTCAGGAAGTGCTTTGGTCATGTCCTGTCCTATCAAGGTGCGGGCAGCCTTTTGGCAGCCTGCACCTAGTATAGACGGGATTTATTTTGGCAACAGAACGCTGTCGATAACGTTGATCACGCCATTTTTCTGATAGACATCATAGGTGCTGATGGTGGCAATATGACCTTGGCCATCTTTGAGCTGAATATTGTGGGGGCCATTATTCATAATCCACAAAGGTTGGCCATTGACCGTTTTCAGCTCGGCCGTGCCGTGCCCTTCCTTGATTTTCTTCTCCAGCTGTTTCATATCATAGCGGCCAGCAACCACATGGTAGGTCAGCACTCCGGTCAGTGCCGCCTTATTTTCAGGTTTGAGCAAGGTATCGACCGTTCCGGCAGGCAGTTTGGCAAAGGCTTCATTGGTCGGAGCAAACACCGTAAACGGGCCAGCGCCTTGCAGAGTATCAACCAAACCTGCGGCCTTCACCGCAGCAACCAGCGTGGTGTGATCTTTGGAGTTGAGGGCATTCTCGACAATATTTTTGCTGGGGTACATGGCGGCACCGCCTACCATTACCGTATCGGACATCATGGCAGCCATTGAGACACTACTGAACAACAGTGATGAACACAGGGCAGTACAGAGAAGCTTTTTCATGGTCATATCCTCGAAGGGTGATGTGGGAAGATGTCCTCACATAGCCATATACGTAGTGAACGAGAATATTGGATGCAGTAATCAGAAAATATTTTTCGAGCGGGGAAAATGGATGTAAAAAACCCCGGCGTAAACGCCAGGGTTAAAAGTAGTGCCGGTCGCTTTCCCGGCTGTCATGATGCGGTGCAAGCGTCCATCGAACACTCCAGCATTGCACAGCCTAAGCACGGCCTTTTCACAACAGAAAAGCAAACTTTGGTGAAATTGGCTTTTCTGTCTACCCTCATGGCTAGGAGGATATATGCAACCCCGGCACCAGGCCGGGATTGATTTGGTAGTGTCGATATCGCTTGTCTGCTCCGGTCTACACCATCATCGCTATTGCAAGTTTCAACCACACTACCCAGTCACATTACATTGCTGTAACGTTAACTGCTGATGGGCCTTTGGCGCCATTTTCGATGCTGAATTCAACCTGCTGGCCTTCATCAAGCGTCTTGTAATCATTACCCTGGATTGCAGAGAAGTGTACGAACACGTCTTTGCTGCCATCAGCAGGAGAAATGAAACCAAAACCTTTACCAGCGTCAAACCATTTTACTAAACCAGTCATTTTATTAGACATAGATACTTCCTTCATTGTTTTTTAGGCCGCCATAATGGCGAATGAGGTCTGCAATTCAGTGGAAACTTATGGGGGCACTAGAAGGAAATTCGCGGAAGAAGAGGTATCTGTCGGATATCGCTAATACTGAGAACTACTTTACTAAAACTGCTTTCATAAGGTCTGTACTTCAAACCGATGACGCTATTTACTCATAACCCAGAGTTATTAGCAAGGGCTATTTATAATTAATTTCGATAAGGCTCTCTTTCAGCCGTGCGACAAGCCGCCCTTTCCACCCCTTTACACCGCATTAACACATTGATTACTTGCAGGGAGCCGCCTAGAATGAGCGGTAAAAATTACCAGGATGGTTTTCATGTTATCGCTGTGGGAAGTCACGCAATACGTTTATTTTATTGGCCTGTTGGTTTCGATGATTGTCACTTTTCTGGTCAGCCGCGATACCCTCCCCATCCGCCTGCTTAGCGCGCTGATCATCGGCCTGACCTGGCCACTCAGCCTGCCCGTAGTACTGTTGTTTTCGCTGTTTTAGCGCCTCATCCCGCTCACGTTCAGCAGGATGAGTACGGTTTAGCCGTTAAAAGTCATACCCCACGGTAGCGATAACTGAACGCCCCGCTCCCCAATAGCAGTAGCCAGTGCCATAGCAGCCAGCAACATATTCCCGGTCCGTCAGGTTATTGGCGTTCAGCTGCACATAAGCCCCTTTTAACGACGGTTTTACGCTGTCCAGATCCATGCGCACCGAAGCATCCAGCAGCGTGACCGAAGGAATACGCAGAGTATTCTCATTATCCGCCCACTGTTTGCCAATATAACGCACGCCAGCCCCCAGATTGATACCCAGCCCAGCCTTGTACTGCCCCCATAAAGAGGCCATCTGATTAGGTGCCAGGTATGGCGTATTGCCATCGTTACCGTCAACGGCATCCTTGAATTTCACGTTGTTGTAGCTGTAACCGGCAATGACGTTCAGGCGCTCGCTCACCTGGCTACGGGCCTCCAGTTCAATCCCTTGTGAATGTACCTTACCGGCAGGCACATAGTAGCTGTCCTTCACCACGCGGTTGGCTACGTCATTCTGCGTCAAATCGTAGAGGGCAATGCTGTAGATCGAGCTGCTGCCTGGAGGCTGATACTTCAGCCCGGCCTCATATTGCTCGCTGGTGGTGGGTTTGAGCAGATGCCCCTCTTTATCGGCCAGGACCGCGGGCGTCACCGCGGAGCTGTAACTCATATACGGCGAGAAACCGCTGTCAAAGTGGTACAGCAAAGAGGCTCGGCCCGTAAAGTGGTCGTCAGTACGGGCATCGGTAGAATCGGTATTCAGCACGGTATTCTTGGTTTCCAAACGGTCAACGCGCCCGGAAAGGTTGAGATACCAGTTGTAGAGGCTGACTTCGTCCTGCAGATAGACGCCGGTCTGCTCATAACGCCGTTTAGAGTCGGTGTGACTGAGAATAGTGATATCTGGCCCGCCGGAAACGCCGGTGAACGGGTTCAACGGCGTGGCCGAACCAGACTCTTCCCACAGGTTATTGGTAAAACGTTGATAATCCAGCCCCAGCATCACCTTGTGTTCCAACGCGCCAGTCGCAAACTCCGCCGCCAGTTGGTTATCCACGGCATAAGCATCCAACGACGTATTGGAGCCGCTGTACCAACGGTTCAACTCGCTACGATCGGCGTTCCAGCCAATCTGGTAAACCTGCTCCAGCTCCACGTTGGAGTGGGTGTAGCTGGCATTTTGTCGGAATGACCAGACGTCGTTAAAACTATGCGAGAAGTCATAACTGTAGATTTGCTGCCAACGTTTGAACACATTGCGGCTGCTTTCGCCGTCAAAAAATCCCCGGCCCAGCTTGTCCCCACTGGTGGTATAAATGCTGCCGTCTGACGGCACCGCGCTATGATAACCACCGGAAGGATCTTTTTGCAGATTGGCCTGCAACAGCAAAGAGGTATTTTCATCCGGTTGCCACAGCAACGAAGGCGAAATCGCATAGCGCTCTTCACGCTGATGGTCATACATGGTGTCGCTGGTGCGGGTAATACCGGTCAAACGGTATGCCCACTGCTCGTTCAATGCCCCAGTCGAATCAAACGCACCACCTTTGGTATTGTTGTTGCCGGCCATCACATTGACGTGGTTTTCACTGGCAAACTGCGGCCGTTTGCTGGTCATCGCCACTAACCCACCAGGGATGCTTTGCCCATACATCACGGAGGACGGGCCCTTAATCACGTCAATGCGTTCCAGGAACCAAGGGTCGATCTGCAAAGCGTTATAACTGCCGCCGTCGCTAAGCAGGCGCAGGCCGTTCAGGAAGGTGTTATTGACGTCGCCACCGTGGAAACCGCGCAGAGCGATAGTATCGTAACGCGTCGCGCCACCAGAAAAGTTAGTGAAAACGCCTGGGGTATATTTCAGCGCATCGTTAACCGTCAAAGCCCCTTGGTCGCTCATCTGTTGGCGTGTTACGACTGAGACGGATTGCGCGGTGAGCACCAGGGGCCGATCCGTTTTAGTGGCCCCCTGGCTGGTGCTGGCCTCATAGCCATGCGTTGCCGTTTCCGCCGTATCGGCGGGTTTGGCCGTGACCACGAGGGTATCTTCAGCAAAAGAGGTCAATGGCAGGAAAATCGCTAGCGAGCAGTAAAGATAAGAACGACTGGCAGGAAAAAACGCAGGCATACCTGTATTCCCCATGGGATCTATTGAAATTGCACCGAAAACGTACCGCGCCGGCAACGCTGGCCAGTTTGGCGTACAGAGGTCACGGTGCTCTGATGTTGTTAGATAATAAATACTAATAACAATGATAATTATTATCTTTACCATCAATGAATTCAAGTAGCAAAATGCACTCTGGTGATGGGCGTTTCAGGCGAGTTTATGGGCTTATGATTGGTACGTCATCATGGAGAAAACCTTTACCTCAGCAGCTTATGCTCCTGAGCCGTTTAGTTTTCATTTAGCTGTTAAATGCTATAAATCTGGATAACTCAAGGAGTGTGCATGACTCAAACAGCAAATCCTATCCCTGCCCCCTCCAGAAGACTGAAAGTGGTCTATGGCTGGTATGTTTATACGGTGTATGCGTTACTGATCTTTAATCTCTATCTGGCGGTATACAACACTTGCGTCCGCCACCCCTTTGAATCACCGTTAATCTCCATGGCTCATAGCCTGTTTATCGCTTTTCTGCTCAGCCAGATCCTGAAGAAACGAACAGGGTTCAGCTGGGTATTGCTGATCTACTTTATGACCATGCGACTGTATTACGCCAATATTTTGCACACTGAGTTCTCCACCGCCAGCCTGAGCCTGGTTTGGATCGTCATAACAATGTTACTGGCTGGTACTCTAACCGTTAGGCAATTCAACACTCACAAGGTGCAACAGGAAGGGTTGGCGCGCTTTGGTTGGCGCCAATGGGCCGTGTTAATCGGGATAACGGCGATATTGACGCTATTAGTCACCCGCGACTATCTGGGGTGACGGGTGACTGTGGGATGTGAGGTTCAGAGATATCCACCATGCGGCAGATTTTACTTAAGTTTTGCGCGTTTTCGCAGATTTTATCGGTAACGTAAACGCCAAAATAGCCTAATACCAGCAGATAGCCGATCATACATAGAATAAAAATAAGTGTTCTCAACGCTAGCTACCAACTCTGCAACATGACTAAAGTCATCATACCGTGAACAGACCGTTTTCGCCTATTTCAAAGTAACTGGATATTCTGCCAGACTGTATGCAGTACCATCACGAGCTTGTTCAGCCTGGAGACCCCATGAACCATTTGATGCTAGATATTGAAACACTGGATATTACCCCGAGTGCGGTGATCCTGGTGGTTGCCGGCGTGTTTTTTAACCCCAAGACCGGTGAATTAGGGGCAGAGTTTGAAGCGGCAGTGAACAGCCAGCAGGAACAACCTGGCCGAACAATCAGTCTGGATACCGTGGCCTGGTGGGCAAAACAGTCAGACGAAGCTCGTAAACAGGCCTTCGGAGGCAGCGAAAGTCTCAAGCGGGTATTAACCAACCTGAGCCGTTTTATTCACATGCACAGCACCGACACGGTGAAAGTCTGGGGCAATGGCAAAGAGTTTGATTGCTCGATCCTGGAACATGCCTACCACCAGTTGGCAATGCCTTGCCCCTGGAAGTTCTGGGATACCCAAGACGCCCGCACTATCATTACGCTAGCTGAGTTGCATGGTTTCAATCCCAAGAAACAGCGTCCGTTTGAAGGCACACCGCACCGGGCGCTGGATGATGCCAAACACCAGGCACGCTACGTTGCAGATACCATTTCAGCGCTTTATTACCGCCAACCCGCGGTAAAATGATCGCGCCAGGGAAAATCAAGCGCAAACGGTTTCCTGTCTGTCATCAATACGTTATCGCTTCCCATTTGCGGTTGGGATCTCTACTCTAGTCCTCTTTGTCATTCGGATGTGCCATTTTTGTTATGCAAAAATTTCTCTTTCTCCTGCTCAGCCTGGTGTTGCTTGGCCCTCTGGGAATTGATCTCTATCTGCCCACCATTCCTGCCATTGCCCTGGGCCTTAACAGCAGCGAAGCCTTGATCCAATCCACCATTTCGCTGTTTATTCTGGTGTTGGGTCTTGGCCAGGTGATCGCCGGTCCGCTGGTGGATAACTACGGTCGTAAGCCGGTGGCTATCGCCGGGATCCTGATTTATATGGTGGGCGCAGCCATGGCCGCGCTGGCGACAACGGCGGATATCTTTGTCGCTTCACGCCTGATGCAAGGCGTGGCCGTTTGCTGTACCGCCGTTGTAGCATTCAGTGGCGTGCGCGATCGGATGAATGGCGATGACGCCGCACGCGCTTTCGGTTTCCTCAACGGCACGCTGAATATCATTCCTGCACTGGCCCCGCTGCTCGGTGGCTTGCTGGCAGAAGCCTTCGGCTGGCGCGCCCCATTCTGGTTCCTGGTCGGTTATGCCGCGGTGGTGTTATTGCTGGTCATCTTCTTCCTGCCGGAAACCCGCCCCGCTACTACCGTGGCCGTCAAAGGGCTGCCGGTACGACAGTATCTGCGCATTCTTGGCGATCGCCGTTTTATCTCCTTTGCGGTGGTCAACGCCGGGGCGATGGGGATGGCGCTAACTTATGTTTCATTGGCACCTAACGTGCTGATGGGCACTGCCGGGCTATCACCGCTGCAGTTCTCTTTGGTATTTGGTGCCAATGGTTTCTGGATCATGCTGGTCAGCTTTGTCGCCAACCGTATCATTCACAAGATTGGCCGCCCTTTCTGCCTGGCAACCGGCGGCATACTAATGGGGTTAGGCTGTCTCGCGTTAGTGTTGGGCGTGGCACTACTGGGTGACGCTGCACAAAGCCATTGGTTGGCGTATATCCTGCCCGTGGCCTGCGCCTGTGCCGGATTGGCTTTTGTCATGGGGCCGTCAACCAGCTATGCGTTGGAGCCTTATTCTAACGAAGCTGGTGTGGCTTCGGCACTGGTAGGTTTTATTCAGATGGCCGGGGGTGCCGCGCTGGGCCTGATCGCGATGGCGTTACCATTGCAACCGAAAATGTCGCTGGCGTTGGTGATGCTGGTAGGTTGCCTGCTGGCGCTACACGCACGGCAGCGCAGCAAGCAAATCAAAGGGCAGTTGAAAAAGATCGGCTGAGTCTATTCTTCTACAACAATAGGCACCCGTGCCGCCAAGGCTGTCAGCAGTTCGTAACCCAAGGTTCCGGCTGCGGCAGCCACATCATCGACCGGCAGTTTCCTTCCCCACAGTTCGACATCAGTACCAATGGTTGCCTGCGGGCACGGCGTCAAATCCACCGTCATCATATCCATGGAAACCGAACCTACCGTGTGCGTCAGCACACCGTCCACCCAGACTGGAGTCCCGGTGGGCGCATGACGAGGATAGCCGTCCGCATAACCACAGGCTACGACGCCGATACGCTGCGCCCCACCAGCGGCATAGCGCCAGCCATACCCTACCCGGTCTCCCGCTTGCAGCTGTTGGATGCCAATGATCTTGCTGCTCAGCGTCATCGCCGGTTGCAAACCAGTAGCGGCGATGTCCTGCCAGTGGCCGCTGGGTGATGCGCCATAAAGTATAACCCCCGGCCTCACCCATTCCCCCTGCGTCTGTGGGTGCCACAAGGTGGCCGCCGAGTTGGCCAGACAACGAGGCAGATCAATCGCAGCAGTCGCGCGTTCAATCACGGCCATCTGCTCCGTTACGCCTTCAGCACCGTCGGCGGTGGCGAAGTGGCTCATTAGCGTTATCGAACCAATATTACGCAGCTCCTTTGCGGTTAACCAAGCGCTGTGCAACTGCTCCGGGGCAAACCCTAGGCGATTCATACCACTGTTCAACTTGAGATAAATATCCAAAGGGGCCTGTAAACGCGCTTCGGCAATCGCCTGTAGTTGCCAGTCGCTATTCACCGCCGTGGTTAACCGGTAACGATCGATCAGCATCAGGTCTGCGGGCTGGAAAAAGCCCTCCAGCAACAGAATCGGCCCCTGCCAACCAGATTCGCGTAGTAACACTGCCTCGTTAAGATCGAGCAAGGCAAAACCATCACTATTCTCGCCCAGGCTGCGCCAGACGTGCTGCAAACCATGGCCATAGGCATTGGCCTTAACAACGGCCCAGATTTTAGCCGTAGGAGCATAACGACGAACTACCTGCAGGTTATTGGTCAACGCGGCCAAATGCAGCGTCGCGGTAATCGGGCGAGGCATGGGCTCTCCTATCAGATTGGGTTTCAGCGTGCCGGGTGCACATCATTCAAGGGAACAACAGGTCCCTGCCGAAAGTCTGCGCGGTAACGCGCCACCGCCAGATCGTCTGAAGCAATGGCCGGAGTGACCCCAGAGATCAAGTCGGCAAGCAACTGCCCGGAGCCGCAGGCCATCGTCCAACCCAAGGTGCCATGGCCGGTATTCAAATAGAGATTTTTCAGCGGAGTGCGCCCCACGATTGGCGTGCCATCCGGCGTCATCGGGCGCAGCCCCGTCCAGAATGTTGCCTCCTCAACACGCCCACCGTTCGGATACAGATCGCGTACCACCATTTCCAGCGTTTCACGCCGCTTCTGCTCCAACTGGGTATTGAAGCCAACAATCTCCGCCATACCGCCCACGCGGATGCGCTTATCGAAGCGAGTAATGGCAATTTTATAGGTTTCGTCCAGCACGGTAGAGAATGGCGCGGCCGCTTCATCGGTTATCGGGATGGTTAATGAGTAACCTTTCAACGGATAAACCGGAATGGACACCAGATCGCGCAGTAGCGCGGTAGAATAGGCGCCGAACGCCACAACATAGCTATCGGCAGTAATGATTTCACCATCACACTGCACGCCGGTAATTTTATCTCCTTCCACCAGCAAGCGTTCAACGTTGCGGTTAAACAGGAAGTTGACTCCGGCCTGCTTAGCCAGCTTGGCCAACTGCTGGGTGAACAGTTGGCAGTCCCCGGTTTCATCATTCGGCAGCTGTAAACCGCCAGTCAGCTTATGGGCAACCTGCGACAACGCCGGTTCAACCGTCGCCAACTGGCTGGCCTCCAGCAGTTTGTAAGGCACTCCGGCGTCCTCCAGCACGGCGATGTCCTTGGCCGCGCTGTCAAACTGCTGCTGGGTACGGAACAGTTGCAGCGTGCCGCCTTGACGGCCTTCGTACTGGATGCCGGTTTCCTGACGCAGAGCTTTAATGCAGTCGCGGCTGTATTCCGCCAGACGCACCATACGGCCTTTATTGGTCATATAGTGGGCGGTATCGCAGTTTTTCAGCATCTGCCACATCCATCGCAGTTGGAAACTGCTGCCGTCTAGGCGGACTGCCAACGGCGCGTGACGCTGGAACATCCATTTAATCGCCTTCAACGGTACCCCAGGTGCTGCCCAAGGTGCGGCGTAACCCGGAGATATTTGCCCGGCATTGGCCGCACTGGTTTCCAAGGCTGGCCCGGGTTGACGATCGATCACCGTCACCTCATGGCCCGCTTTTGCCAAGTACCATGCACTGGCAACCCCTACCACTCCGCTACCTAAAATAACCACTCTCATCGCTGACTCCAGCCCAAGGATCGATAAAGCACAATCTACCAATAACAGGAAATTAACTCAGTGGAAAAAACTACTCAACAAATCGTTTATTAATCGTGACAATATTCACAATTATTTTATCGTTGATGCGCCAGGCTTTGGCAATACTGGTCAAAAAATAACGATAAGATGCTGTTAAAGCGCATTTTGACGAAAAATCAGGCTGTTCATCCGCCAAAAACATCAGCGAAAACAACCAGCGCCATATGGAATAACAACCTTCACAATCTGGAATATAAATCTGTTTAATTAAATATTTCAGGCTAATAATTCCAGCCACGCCCATTGCGCATCAGTTTCCTCTGCTTCACGGTCCGAATGCCAGGTTGAGTACCGCCACAGGCCGCAAAGCGGGTTTAAGCATAGCTACCCCAAGTGGTTATCTGTGCTCAGCACGGATGATTTCAAACGATTTATTACGACTTGGACTATCATTGTTAAAGGGTCTGCCAAAAGAGCCGACGCCGTTCATAACGAGGGTGCGCTGATGACTACTTCGACACAGAAAAAGGTTAAGGAAGATAAACGTCTGAGCGATGGACCGGACTGGACATTCGACCTGTTGCAGGTGTATCTGGAACAGATCGACCGGGTTGCCAAACATTACCGGCTCGACACCTATCCGCATCAGATCGAGGTCATTACCTCCGAGCAGATGATGGATGCCTATTCCAGCGTCGGGATGCCGATCAACTATACCCACTGGTCATTCGGTAAAAAGTTCATCGAAACCGAGCAGCGCTATAAGCATGGTCAGCAGGGGTTGGCCTATGAGATCGTGATCAACTCCAACCCGTGTATTGCCTATCTGATGGAAGAAAATACCATCACCATGCAAGCACTGGTTATGGCTCATGCCTGCTATGGGCACAACTCGTTTTTCAAAAATAACTATCTCTTCCGCAGTTGGACCGACGCCAGTTCGATTGTCGATTATCTGCTGTTTGCCCGCCATTACATCAGTGAATGTGAGGAACGCTATGGCGTGGAAGAAGTAGAGAAGCTGCTGGACTCCTGCCATGCGCTGATGAATTACGGGGTCGATCGCTACAAACGGCCACAAAAAATCTCGCTGGTGGAAGAAAAAGCCCGCCAAAAGAGCCGTGAGGAGTATCTGCAAAGCCAAGTCAACTCGCTATGGAAAACCCTGCCGCGAGTCGATCGCGAAGCCCTGCCGGAACAGGCCGTGCGTTTTCCTCGGGAGCCGCAGGAAAACATTCTCTATTTTATGGAGAAAAACGCCCCGTTGCTGGAATCCTGGCAGCGTGAAGTGCTGCGCATCGTGCGTAAGGTAAGCCAGTATTTCTACCCGCAAAAACAGACGCAGGTGATGAACGAGGGCTGGGCCACCTTCTGGCACTACAGCATCCTTAACCACCTGTATGATGAAGGGCGCGTGACGGATCGCTTTATGCTCGAGTTCTTGCACAGCCATACCAATGTGGTCTACCAACCACCGTACAACAGCCAATATTACAGCGGCATCAACCCGTACGCGCTGGGCTTTGCCATGTTCCAGGACATCAAACGGATCTGCCAGTCGCCGACCGAAGAAGATCGCTACTGGTTCCCGGATTTCGCCGGCAAAGACTGGTTGGACACCCTGCACTTCGCCATGCGTGACTTCAAGGATGAGAGCTTTATCAGCCAGTTCCTGTCACCGAAGGTGATGCGTGATTTCCGCTTGTTTACCGTGCTGGATGACGATCGCAACAATTATCTGGAGATTTCAGCGATCCATAACGAAGCGGGCTATCGGGCTATACGTCAGGAGCTGTCGGCTCAGTACAACCTGAGTAACCACGAGCCCAATATTCAGATCTGGAATGTGGATCTGCGTGGCGATCGTTCATTAACGCTGCGCTACATTCCACAGGACCGGGCTCCATTGGATAAAAGCCGCAGAGAAGTGATGAAACATCTGCATCGTCTATGGGGGTTCGACATTATTCTGGAGCAGCAAAACGAAGATGGCAGCGTTGAGTTGCTGGACCGCGGCCCACCAAGACCCAACGCGTTATAAAGCGGCAATATGACAAAGGGGCGCATGCAGCGCCCCTTCAACTATCTGATTACGGGAATAACGCGAATTAACGACGCGCTTCGGTCAGATCGCTTGGCATAGTGCCCTGCATGCTCTGCCAAATAGCCCCACTCTCTTTACCGTAGTTACGCACGCAATCCATCACCTGATCGTACATCTTCTCATGACACAGGCTAGACAGCTTGTTGTAGAAGGTCAGTGCGAGTTTGCGCGCTTCCGGGTTGGAGAAGTAATAACGGCCAACGCGGGTATACAGCCCTTTCAAGCCATTGAGGATCAGGCCGTAAATCGGGTTGCCCGAGGCAAAGGCCAAGCCACGGAAAATTTCATAGTCGAGCTGGTTGAAGGCATCCGCCTGATCGTCAACCAGCGCCGCTTTCGCCAACACTTCCTGCGCCTGCTCCGGGTGGTTACGCACCGCCGCACGGATAAAGATCGAGGCAATATTGGTCCGCACTGACAGCAGATTATCGATCAGCTGCGGTACGCTGTTGTGATCGAGCCGGGCCAGAGTTTCCAGAATATTAAGGCCGGAGGTTTCCCAAAAATTGTTCACCTTGGTCGGCTTGCCGTGCTGAATAGTCAGCCAGCCGTCACGGGCCAGTCGCTGTAGAACCTCACGTAATGTGGTGCGCGTGACGCCAATCAGTTCTGAAAGCTCACGTTCCGCGGGCAAAATAGAGCCGGGAGGGAAGCGGTTATTCCAAATACTTTCAATAATATACTCTTCCGCGAAACCGGCAGGACTCTGCGCCTTTATAACCATGTGTTTGATGTTCCGTAACGACGATAATCAGTAATTGTAATCGGCAGATCATACCAGATCGCCGGAGCATCACATAGCGCGAGCCAAAAACAATAAACGAAAGTGTGCATAAGCTGGCAAAAAGATGAAAAAAACCACTTCGCCGAAATTTCAGGCTATTAGGGCTTCCTTGTTTGCATCAGCCCCACTGCCGTTGTTAGGGTATGACGAGCCAACTCACTTTAAGGTTTCGCAAAAACAAGCATGGATATGACAATACGCTCGGCATTGGTAAAGAACTTTCTCGGGGCGTCCCCCGATTGGTACAAACTGGCCATCATCAGTTTTCTGGTGATCAATCCCTTGGTATTTTTCCTGGTCAGCCCTTTCATGGCAGGCTGGCTCCTGGTTATCGAGTTTATCTTTACGCTGGCGATGGCGCTCAAATGCTACCCGCTACAGCCCGGCGGACTACTGGCCATTGAGGCAGTGTTGATCGGCATGACCAGCCCCGCACACGTCAGCGCGGAAATTGCCAGTAATCTTGAGGTGTTATTGCTGCTGGTGTTTATGGTGGCAGGCATCTACTTTATGAAGCAATTGCTGCTGTTTGTGTTTACCAAACTGCTGCTGAACATCCGCTCAAAGATGCTGCTATCGTTGTCCTTCTGCGTTGCCGCTGCACTGCTCTCTGCCTTCCTGGATGCCCTGACAGTGGTCGCGGTGGTGATCAGCGTCGGCACGGGTTTTTATTCGATCTACCATAACGTCGCCTCCAATCAGAAAATCGATATTAGTGACGATAGTCACCTGGAAGATGCCGACCATAAACAGACGCTGGAACAGTTCCGCGGCTTTCTGCGCAGCCTGCTGATGCATGCGGGCGTAGGCACCGCTCTCGGGGGCGTGATGACCATGGTGGGCGAGCCGCAGAACCTGATCATCGCCAAAAGCGCCGGATGGGGCTTTGGCGAATTTTTCCTGCGCATGACCCCCGTCACGCTACCGGTGTTCGTTTGCGGTCTGTTGGTTTGCCTGCTGGTTGAACGTTTTGCGGTATTTGGCTACGGCACCAAACTGCCGGACCAGGTGCGTAGCGTCCTAAAAGAGTTCGATCGCCAGGCAACGGCCAAGCGTAGCCGCCAGGAAAAAATGAAGTTGGTGGTACAAGCGTTAATCGGCCTCTGGTTGGTGATTGCCTTGGCCTTCCACCTGGCGGAAGTGGGCCTGATTGGCCTCTCAGTGATCATTTTGGCAACCTCGCTGTGCGGCGTAACCGATGAGCATGCGATCGGTAAGGCTTTCCAGGAAGCCCTGCCCTTTACCGCGCTGCTGACGGTGTTCTTCACCGTCGTGGCGGTGATCATTGAACAGCAGCTGTTTTCTCCGGTGATCCACTATGTGCTACAAGCACCGCCGAGCTCACAGCTTTCCCTGTTTTATCTGTTCAACGGTCTGCTCTCTTCCGTTTCTGATAACGTTTTTGTCGGTACGGTTTACATTAACGAAGCGCGGGCGGCACTGGCGGACGGAGCAATTTCACTGCAACAGTTCGAACTGTTGGCGGTAGCGATTAACACCGGTACCAATCTGCCTTCGGTGGCTACACCCAACGGGCAGGCTGCTTTCCTGTTCCTGCTGACCTCTGCCCTGGCACCGTTGGTACGTCTGTCTTATGGCCGTATGGTCTGGATGGCGTTGCCTTACACGGTAGTGTTGACCCTGGTTGGTCTGCTGTGTGTGCAGCATACTCTGGCACCGGTAACGGACCTATTTACCCAATGGCAGTGGTTAATGCCGCTACCGCTTGACGCGACGGCCCCAATCGCTGCACATTAGCCGCCATAACCGTCCCTGCAAACGACGATATTTTTCACTGAATCGTCGTTAGATAGCTGGCAGCGGGGATGAATTGGTTTACACTGCCGGTTCAATTGCTTACTGCATGGAAGAATATAGATATGTTGCAATTCTTTAACCGCTGCTCGCAGGGGCGCGGTGCTTGGCTGTTGTTGGCTCTGACTGCATTGGTACTGGAGTTGGCGGCCCTCTATTTTCAGCACGTGATGCTGTTACAGCCTTGCGTAATGTGTATCTACGAACGTGTCGCGCTGTTCGGGATTTTGGGAGCGTCACTGCTTGGTGCATTGGCGCCGAAGTCGCCGCTACGCTATGTGGCGATCTTGCTGTGGATTTACAGTGCCTGGGAAGGCCTGCAGTTAGCCTGGAAACACACGATGATCCAGCTGCATCCATCGCCGTTTAATACCTGTGATTTCTTTGTCAGCTTCCCATCCTGGCTGCCGTTAGACAAATGGGCGCCTGCGGTGTTCCACGCTTCAGGTGACTGCTCGGTGCGCCAGTGGCAGTTCCTGTCGTTGGAAATGCCTCAGTGGTTGGTGGGGATTTTTGCTGCCTATTTGCTGATCGGGATTGTGGTTCTGCTCAGCCAATTTGTCCGCCAACGTAAACGCGATCTGTTTGGCCGCTAACGCTAAAACATCGCAAAAACGGCGCCTGAGGGCGCCGTTTCAGACTGCTGACGAACCCCACATTTTCAGGTGGGGTTCTTCTTTTTTTAGCGACCGCAGGTCGCGATCGCGATATTTTTCCATAACCACCTCATTTGCGACGTCTGTTCGCCCAAGGCATCTTGCTGGCCTTCCCAAGAGGCTTTCCACCACCGGTAAAGACAATAAAGTAGCGCCAGTAGCGCTATCTTCTTCATATTCTGCGCCGTGGCCGCAAGCAGGCACTGCATTTGTACTTTCGACAGACCGCGGAACCGCGCATATCGATGCCCATGGTGCTGTTTCGCATCCGCGAAGCTTCTTTCAACCGTTTCTTTGCGCCGCGCATACACCTTCTTGCCCCATTTCGTCAGTCGCAACCTGTTCGCTTCCTCTTTCGCCCCTTCCCATACGTGCCGCGTTATCGTTTTCTGTGCTTTGCTGTTCTGCGTGCATTGCCCTCTCTGCTCGCACCGCTGGCACACTGCCGGCTCTGAACGATAATGCCGATAGCCGTTGCGGTCCGTTGTGCCGTATATCAGGAGTTCCTCCGCCGGACACACATACACATCACGCGCCTCGTCATACCTGAAGTGCTTTTTCTGGAAGTCATTCAGCCCTTTGTGTGGCCTGCGATAACCCGGTACCAACGCGATACTCATCTCCTGCGTCAGATGGCACACCGCCGAGGTAAAATAACCCGCATCCACACCCACGGCGACCGTATCAAGGTTGAACCGCTCCACCTGCCGTGCCAGCCTGCCAATGAACGGCTGGCTATCGTGCACATTGCCCGGCGTGACATGGGTATCCATGATGATGCCGTGCTTGCCGTCCACCGTGCGGTGGTCCAGATAGAAGAAGCCCTTTGGCTTGTTGTCCCGGTGCATAAAGCCGCTTTCTGGGTCGGTGATGCTGACTTTGGTGTTTTTAACGGCGTCGTTTTTGGTTGTTTTTCTTGCGGCGGGCAGCGGCTTTTTTTCGCGTTTCTTCCTGTCGGCCTCCACGGCATCATTCAACTGTGTGAAGTATTCACTGACGCCTTCAGGGCGCAGTTCATTCACGGCCTTGCGCGGGTTGGCATCGGCTTTCAGGTGGGTGCTGTCGGTGTAGAGCACACGTCCGTTTGCCATCCCCTGACCCAGAGCCTGTAACACGATATGGTCAAAAATCTGCTGGAAGACATCGCTGTTGTTGAAGCGACGAATGCGGTTCTGGCTCAGGGTTGAGGCGTCGGGGACCTTCTCGGTCAACCCCATACGCAGGAACCAGCGGTAAGCGACATTGACCTGGATTTCCTTGACCAGACGGCGCTCTGAGGGGACACCGAAGAGGTAGCCCAACAGCATCATTTTAATCAGGCGAACGGGGTCGATTGCGGGTCTGCCATTATCGGGGCAATAAAGGTGAGCAACGGCATCGCGGATAAATTCAAAATCAATGGCGGCATCGATTTTACGGACCAGATGGTCTTCGGGAACCAGTTCATCAAGGGTAATGGTTTCAAACTGGTACTGATGGGGAGAAGGTTCTTTGAGCATGGCAGTCAGTCCGTTTTTTGCACTGACCTTATTAGATCAAAGTCCTGGCCTCACGGCCAGGACTTTGTCATCAATCTGAAACGGCGCCTGAGGGCGCCGTTTTTTATTGCTACTGAGGCTTACCGAGTAGGGCCGCTACATGCTGCGTCCGTTTGGGTAATCAATGGCATCGTGTGTAGTAGGCAAGCAACATCAAGTATGGGTAAAGTAATACACGAGCACGATCAGTACTCCGGCCACGGCAAATAGGCGTACCATTTTCATCATCACATTCTCATCACAGGCGGAGGTGCCGACAAGCTACCTAAGATTTTGTTTAAAAAGAAGCGTCCACCAGGCGATTACGACGTAATTTACATAACATTAAGTTTTGTTGCGGTTCCCCGCCGATATACCGCCCAATCTTTGGCAATCCTCCCCTTTCAAGCACCGATATTTTGGCTACACTTAATCATTGACTGGCCGTTTTTCATTCACCGTATTAATACTTTAGGGCAGATATTAATAAAATGATGACGTATATAAGCCACTCCCCTCATCCGCCCTGATTTATTTCCCCTCTCGTTTAGCTTTTGTTTAACCTGACCGCCCGGTTAGCACGCGATTTCGGCTATGCTCTGCATGATAAAACGCCTACGTCAACCAAGGCCTCAGGCGCTCAACCAATGAACAGTCGCAGCCAATAAGATAGACAGGGTATTTTGATCAAGGGATCACTATGTCAGAAAATAAAATCAATCTGCAATCGGCCATCACGACACTACCCTATTTAGACTGGAATGCTACCTCCTCTGCTACTCTGGATGCCGTAGCCGAGTTGGAAAGCGGCAAAGTGCTCTATTTCCCTCATCTGGCCTTTAATCTGACCGACGCGGAAAAAACCTTACTCACTCCAGAGTTGGTCGATCCCAAACGCAAAAATATTAGCTATCAGCCAGAACAACAAAAGCTGACCGGGGTTGCCCTTGAGGCCAAACGCGAAGCGGTACATAAATTAATGGCTCGGCACTATCAAGCCTGCCAGCATTTAATCGATTCCGTCCTGCCCGAATATCGGCACGCAGTGCAAATGCCCACCAATAGCCTGCGTCTGCACCCGATCTCTGCATGGACAGCCTCGACTTCATGGCGCAAGGACGACAGCCGTCTGCATGTTGATGCGTTCCCTTCGCGCCCCAATTATGGCAACCGTATTTTACGCATTTTCACCAACATCAACCCTCATGGTGAAAGCCGCCAGTGGCGCGTCGGGGAGCCGTTCCCTGAGTTGGCGCAACGATTTCTGCCACGCCTGAAACGTTATTCCCCCTTTGCCAGTTGGTTGCTGGATAAAGTGGGTATTACCAAAACGCGCCGTAGTCACTACGATCACCTGATGCTGCAAATGCACGATGCGATGAAGGCAGACAAAGACTACCAGGAAAGCGGCCCCCAGCAGGCAGTGGAATTCCCCTCAGGAAGCAGCTGGATCTGTTTTTCCGATCAAACTCCCCATGCTGCAATGGCTGGCCAATATATGCTGGAACAGACCTTTATTTTACCGGTGAGCGCCATGAAAACCCCGCAGCATGCGCCGCTGAACGTCTTGCAAGAGTTGTTACACAAGCCATTGATATAGAATCCTGGCTTTTCAGCCGATCCGCGGGTTAATCGCTGGATCGGCCATAACTTCGATCTGTGTCACCCCATTGGGGCAGCAAATTTGGTATATTAATCACGCAGTAGTATGCACATCACCTACTCATTATGGAGGTTGTATGTACAAGACTATCTTAGCGCCCATTGATTTGGCTGAAATCGAGTTAACACAGAAAGTCATTCCCACGATTAATTCATTGGCGAACATCGATTACCCGCATATCCATTTCCTCGCCGTACTCTCCCCTATGCTCTCTTATTATGAATATGGGCTGTCGCACCCCGAGCGGTTGCTGCCCAGCGATGATGAGCGGATACAGATTGCGCTGGCGGAGTTAAAGAAAGCCGTTATGGCGTTTGATATTCCGGAAGGCCGAGTGCACTGTTCGGTAGAGATCGGCGCGCCACGGGATCGGATTTTGAATTTTGCTGATGAGATCAACGCCGATCTTATCGTTGTCGGTTCGCGCAGACCCAGTATCACTACTTACTTGCTTGGCACAACGGCATCATCGGTCGTCAGGTATGCCAAAACCTCGGTTTTGGTGGTGCGATAAGCCTACTGCCCAGACGGCCTTTAATACCGCGACACCTTAAGCTTGAGACAGGTGGGAGTCATTGCAGGTTAGCCGACCGTTGAGCGCAGGGATGCGCGATACGAGCCCCCATGGACGGGTTCACGGCGTGTCGGCGTTCTGCATGACTCCCACCTGTAACACTATTCGATACAGCTACTTAGTTTATTCCCACATACCATCGCTTACCTGGCCCAGCTAGGTTTGTTAAGAATATGGTCCTGCCAATCTACGACTTCGCTTTCACGCACCGCGATATGGCGTACGGTAATACGCTCACCGTGCATTGCCGCTTTTGATCCGCTGACCAACGGGTGCCAGTCAAACAAGGGTTTACCCTCGCCGATCAGGCGATAGGCGCAGGTTGGCGGCAGCCAGTCGAACGTGGTGAGGTTTTCGCGCGTCAGCTTGATGCAGTCTTCTTCCAGCTCAAAGCGGCGCTCGTAGTTGCGGCACTGGCAGGATTTGATATTGAGCTGATCGCAGGCCACGTTGGTGAAGTAAATCTCATCGGTATCTTCATCGATCAGCTTGTTCAGACAGCATTGCCCACATCCGTCGCACAGCGATTCCCACTCTGCCTCAGACATTTCGTCCAGCGTCTTCTGTTGCCAAAAAGGGAGTTGTGACATATCGACTTCCGAAAATAGGTAAATGAACAAACCACCTGCAAGCAGGTTCAAGGGGGCACACTATATAGACACTCAGCGAAAAAGGAAACGTTTCCCCGGCTGCCCCTGCCTGCCGCAACGACATCCAACGTGGATAATAACAGTGTAAGTTACCAAAGAGGTTTCTGCCTGCAACACCCAGAAGGCCCGGCAGGCAGAAAGACAGAGCGGGATTAAATCACTCGGGTGCTCAGGGTCTTACCGTTAAGCGAGATTTTCAGCATATCGCCGGAAACCATTGGCCCAACCCCTTGAGGAGTACCGGTCAGAATGATGTCGCCCGCACGCAGCGTAAAGAAACGGCTCATATAGGCAATCAGCGGCAAAATGGGGTTGATCATATCGCGGGTATTGCCCTGCTGGCGCAGTTCGTCATTGATCGACAAAGACAGCTCGGCATTTTGCGGATCGCCAAATTCAGCCACCGGAATAAAGCCGGAGATCGGGCAAGAGCCATCAAATGCCTTGGCTTTTTCCCAAGGTTGACCCGCCTTCTTGAACCCGGCCTGCAGATCGCGCAAGGTCAAATCCAGTGCCACGCCATAGCCCGCAATGGCACGGGCCACGCGATCTTCATTGGCCTGCTTTAACGGGGTACCAATCAGCACTGCCAACTCGACTTCATGATGAATCGACCCCAGCCCCTTGGGGATCGCTACCGGTTGACGAATATCACACAATGCTGTTTCAGGTTTGATAAACAACACCGGCTCAGGCGGGGTGACACTCCCCATCTCCTTGATGTGATCGCTGTAGTTGCTGCCTACGCAAACCACTTTGCTTACCGGGAAATCAAGCAATGCTCCTTGCCAGTCTCTATGTTGATACATACCGCCTCTCCCAACCACAGTGTAGGGGCCAGATAACCTCAGCCCATGATACGTACGGAGTGCCATTCCAGGCACCTGGTAGTTACTGACCTATTGACCGATACCGTCGGCCATCATTCCCACGCTGATCGCGAAATAATACGAACGATTCCAGTGCATGAGAGTACGGAAGTTATCATAAACCAAGAATGCGCGTCCTTGCATATCATCTGGAGCGATCACCCAACTACGCAAACCAGAGGCCGGTAAGGGTGAACCATCCGCTAACACCACTCCTTTTGCCGCCCACCGTTCCTCGCGATGCCCCTGGGCGTCTTTCAGCCCCAGTTGGTCAACATTGAATTGCGCGGGCAGTTTGACTTCACGGCCCCAGCCAACCCCAGCCTGCCAGCCCTCGGTAGCCAAATAGTTGGCCGTGGAGGCAAACACATCGTCGAGATTGTTCCAGATATCGATTTTACCGTCGCCATCTCCATCTGCGGCATAGGTCAAAAACGAGGTTGGCATAAACTGGCTCTGCCCCATCGCCCCCGCCCAGGACCCTTTCAGGTTGCCCGCATCAACGTGGCCCTGGTCAATAATCTGTAAGGCCGCCATCAGCTGTTTGGTAAAGAACGCTTCGCGCCGGCCTTCAAATGCCAGCGTCGCCAACGCAGAAACAACATCTTCCTTACCCTGTATCTTGCCAAAGGCGCTTTCCATACCCCATAGCGCGACAATGTATTGTTCCGGAACGCCATAACGCGCCGTCACTCGCGCCAGCTGTGGCTGATATTGCTGAAGCATCTCGCGGCCCCGCTGGATCTTCCACGCGGGCAGCACACGGCTGAGGTAATCATCCAGCGTGATCTTCTTTTCCAATTGATTGCGATCGGCATTAATCACCCGATCGACAAAATGCGCGTTGGCAAAGGCGGCCTCAACGGTAGCCGCAGGTATACCCTGCTTGATGGCTCGCCGCTTCAGTTGTTCCACATATGCCGGGAACTCCGCCGGATCACGCCCGGTTTCTGCCAGCGTACTCCCGGTTGGCTGCGTAGCTGGCGCGGGAGCTGCCCCCACCTGTTTAACGCAGCCAGCCAAAAGGAGCAGCGTTAGCATCATCGACATCTTCTTCATGATTTTCCCTACCTGTGACGACCTGCCGCCAGATGCAGATGATGCTTAAAAGCTGGCGTTAACACAGGGTTGAAAATCGACGCCCGGTTATTTTTTGGCGTCAGACAAATGAAGGTTTAATAGGTTTTCCACTGGCGGTGGGAACTGCAGATAAAACCCTTCCTGCTTTAGGGCTTCTTTCACCTTCTCGATATCCGCTGAGGCCAATTTCTTACGCCCGTCGAGCGACAGCATCATGGCATACTGCGGAGTGCCAAAACTTTTCATCAGATCTTCCGGCACCCGAGAGAAATCGTCTTTTTTTTCGACATAAAGATAAGTCTGGTCGCGCTTGGCACTTCTATAGATGACACAAAACATTTTTAAAACTCTATTTAATTGAGGCAGCGTCTTGCCTGGATATAACTCTGACTATAACATGCTTATAGTACTTCGGAATATCGCACCCCGAGTGGTATTCCGGGGATTTAAGTTGCTGAGACTGAGTCAGGATAGATGTCACAATCGCCAATTGAGCTAAAAGGCAGCAGTTTTACCCTATCGGTGGTTCATTTACATAATTGCGACCCCGAGGTAATACGCCAGGCACTGCAAGAAAAGGTGGAACAAGCGCCAGCTTTTCTCAAAAATGCCCCTGTTGTTATTAATGTTGCTACGCTGAACGGCGACGCAGACTGGAAAGAAATTCAACGGGCTGTCACTGCGGCTGGGCTGCGCGTGGTCGGCATCAGCGGTTGCAAAGATGAGCGGCAGAAACGGTCCATTGCCCGCGCCGGTTTGCCACTGCTCAATGAAGGCAAAGGCCAGAAGGCGGCCCCGCAGGCTCCGGTGATTGCGCCGGTACCTGATAATGCCCCAGCCAAAACGCGCATCATCAGTACTCCTGTCCGTTCAGGCCAACAGATTTACGCCCGTAACAGCGATTTGATCGTCACCAGCAGCGTGAGCGCCGGTGCCGAACTGATTGCCGACGGCAATATTCATATTTACGGTAGCATGCGTGGCCGCGCACTGGCTGGCGCCTCTGGCGATACCCAGTGTCAGATTTTTTGCACGCACCTGGGTGCTGAGCTAGTCTCTATCGCAGGGCAGTACTGGTTGAGCGATCAGATCCCGTCCGAGTACCTCGGGCAGGCAGCAAGGCTCAGCCTGTTGGATAATGCTTTAACCATACAACCTTTAAATTAAGCCCTTTTGACAAGGAATCCATTTCATGGCACGCATTATTGTTGTTACATCGGGTAAAGGGGGCGTTGGCAAGACCACATCAAGTGCGGCCATTGCGACCGGCTTGGCCCAGAAAGGCAAGAAAACCGTGGTGATCGACTTTGATATCGGTCTGCGTAATCTTGACCTCATCATGGGATGTGAACGCCGGGTCGTTTACGACTTCGTGAACGTTATCCAAGGTGACGCCACGCTGAACCAGGCGTTAATCAAAGACAAGCGCACCGACAACCTCTACATTCTGCCCGCTTCGCAAACCCGTGACAAAGACGCACTGACCCGTGAAGGCGTGGAAAAAATCCTCGGCGATCTTGACGAGATGGCCTTCGAATTTGTGGTTTGCGACTCACCCGCAGGGATCGAATCCGGTGCTTTGATGGCGCTGTATTTTGCCGATGAAGCCATCATCACCACCAACCCGGAAGTGTCCTCAGTACGTGACTCCGACCGTATCCTGGGCATTCTGGCTTCCAAATCGCGCCGTGCCGAGAGAGGGGAATCCCCGATCAAGGAACATCTGCTGCTAACCCGTTACAACCCGGGCCGCGTCAGCCGTGGCGACATGTTGAGCATGGAAGACGTGCTGGAAATCCTGCGTATCCCGCTACTTGGCGTGATCCCGGAAGATCAGTCGGTATTACGTGCCTCTAACCAGGGTGAACCTGTTATTCTTGATAGTGAGTCCGATGCCGGTAAGGCCTATGACGATACCGTTCACCGCCTGTTAGGGGAAGAACGCCCGTTCCGCTTCATCGAAGAAGAGAAAAAGGGCTTCCTGAAACGCCTTTTTGGGGGATAAACCATGGCTCTGTTAGACTTCTTTCTGTCCCGCAAAAAATCAACAGCCAGTGTAGCCAAGGAACGGCTGCAGATTATCGTCGCAGAACGTCGTCGTGGGGACAGCGAACCCCACTATCTGCCTGATTTAAAGCGCGATATTCTAGCGGTAATTTGTAAATACATTCAGATCGACCCCGAAATGCTGCACGTGCAATTCGAGCAGAAAGGGGACGATATTTCGGTACTTGAACTTAACGTGACGCTACCGGAATCGGAAGAAACGCCTAAATGATTGCGATGCAATGAGTGCCCCCTGTATATTTTTATACAGGGGGCAACTGTATATTCGTCCAGTTATAAACGCGCGCACAAAAATAAAAACTCCGCGCTATTGAGACTACTCTCAGTTCTTTTTGACACCACTTTCTTTATGATGAAAGCTGGCGATTAATATTTTCTTCGCCTTATTTTTAGCGAGATAAAACGGAACAGTTTGATTTAAACTGCCCCGCCCGATCTTAACGATTAATAATCCTGTAGGATCGCCTGCAACGGCGCGGCCAATAGCTCACCACGCCAACCACTGATTAACTCAGGCTGTGATTCGCTCTCTTTCAATTTCCAGTGCCAATTCAGCAACTGGTTAATCTGCCGCCGCGAAGCCAGCAGTTCGACGCTAAGGCCACTCTGCTCACTCACCAACGTAATGGCAGCCTTAATCTCCTTGAACACTTTCTTATAGCCAGGATGATCGACCAGGTTACTCAACGGTGCTGGCAAGGCTGATTCTTCGAGAGCGTTAGCCTCCGCCACCAGCGCCACCAGGGTTTTACCATGATAGCGGATCTCCGGGCCACTCAGCCCCAGCGCCTCCAGTTCACCCAGCGAACCCGGCATATAGCGCGCCACGGCCCATAGGTTCTCTTCACGCACGACAAAGTTCACCGCCAGATCGCGTTCACGCGCCTGACGTAAACGCCACTCGGCCAGTTTTTGCAGGCAAGCCAACTGGCGCGGACGTAACTGCCAGGCATTGGTGATTTCGCGATAGGCCAATTCCGGCGCCAGCGCTTCACTGCGCCGTTGGCAGAGCAAACGGCACTCGTTATCGGCTGCAGCGGTCCAACCCGCTTCCTCGGTCTCCTGCACCAGTTGCTTGGCCATCGGCAACAGGTAGAACACATCAGCCGCGGCATAAACGCATTGGCGCTCGGTCAATGGCCGCGCCAGCCAGTCGGTTCGCGATTCACTCTTATCAAGATCGACCTGCATATACTCCGTCACCAGCTTGGCAAAGCCACAGGACAGCGTATGGCCGCTGAAGGCCGCCAGGATTTGGGTGTCGACCATCGGTGTCGGCAGCGTCTTGAAGGCATTCAGAAACACCTCCAGATCTTCGCTACCGGCGTGCAGAAATTTCACTACGGCGGTATCGGCCAGCAGGTCGATAAAGGGTTGCCACTGCTTGATGGGGAGCGGATCGATCAGGGAAAGTTGTTCACCATCATATAACTGGATCAGGCCTAACTGCGGATAATAGGTACGCGTGCGAACGAACTCGGTATCCAGCGCCACCTGGGCGTAGTTTCTTGCCTGCTCGCAGACCTGCTGCAATCCGGCGTCGGTAGTGATCAACTGATAATTCAAAACATCATTCTCTTGGTCATTTTTAGGATTCAAACACAACAACGCCGGCTTATTCACCGGCGCTGTTGAAAAGGGGAGCAACGATTGGCCTAGGCGGCATCGTCAGCCTTGGGCTTTTTCTGTTCGTCACGCAGTTCCCGTCGTAAGATCTTGCCGACGTTCGACTTCGGCAACTCGTCACGGAACTCAACAATTTTTGGCACTTTATACCCTGTCAGGTGCCGACGGCAATGGGTTAGCAACTCTTCTTTGGTGAGTGTCTGATCTTTCTTCACCACACAAATCTTCACCGCTTCACCCGAAGCATCGCTGGGTACCCCGATGGCCGCACATTCCAGCACTTTCGGATGCTGGCTGACAACCTCTTCGATCTCGTTTGGATAGACGTTAAAGCCAGAAACCAGGATCATATCTTTCTTACGGTCAACGATGCGGATAAAGCCCTCTTCATCCACGGTAACCACATCCCCAGTCGCCAGCCAGCCATCGCGCAACACTTCGTCCGTCGCCTCAGGGCGTTGCCAATAGCCTAACATAACTTGCGGCCCTTTCACCCAAAGTTCACCGGGTTGACCGACCGGCACCTCTTTGCCGTCATCATCCACCAGCCGGATATCGGTAGACGGCACCGGCAGGCCGATGCTGCCGCTGTAGTGATTCAAATCATGCGGGTTGCCAGAGACCAGCGGAGAGCACTCCGTCAGCCCGTAACCTTCCAGCAAATGATGGCCGGTCAGCTTTTCCCACTTTTCCGCCACCGATCTCTGTACCGACATCCCACCGCCAACCGAAAGCCGCAACGTGGAGAAGTCGAGCTTCTGGAAATCTTCATTGTTCAAAAGCGCATTAAACAGGGTATTTACCCCGGTCATGGCACTGAACGGGTATTTTGCCAGCTCCTTCACCAAGCCCGGAATATCACGTGGGTTGGTGATCAGCAGGCTACGGCCACCCAACTCGATAAACAGTAGGCAGTTCACCGTCAACGCAAAGATGTGATACAGCGGCAAGGCGGTGACCACCAGCTCTTGCCCATCACGCAGCAACGGAGCATAGGCCGCCTTGGCTTGTACCAGGTTGGCCTGCATGTTGCGGTGGGTCAGCATCGCGCCTTTCGCCACGCCGGTAGTACCACCGGTATACTGCAGGAACGCCAGATCGGTATTGATAATATCTGGCTTCACGTATTGCAGGCGGCGGCCACGCTGCAACGCGCTGCGAAACGAGATGGCGTCCGGCAGGTCGTACTTGGGCACCAGTCGCTTGATATACTTCACCACAAAGTTGACCAACGTGCCTTTGGCGGCGGAGAGCTGGTCGCCCATGCGGGTCAGGATAACGTGTTTAACCTGGGTTTTGAACACCACCTTTTCCAAGGTGTGGGCAAAATTGGAAACGATGACAATCGCGCTGGCACCGCTGTCGTTCAGTTGATGTTCCAACTCGCGAGGGGTATACAGCGGGTTGACGTTAACCACCACCATCCCCGCCCGTAAAATACCGAACAGGGCGATCGGGTATTGCAACAGGTTGGGCATCATCAGCGCCACACGGTCGCCTTTTTTCAGCCCCAACTCGTTTTGCAGGTAGGCGGCAAACGCTCGGCTGCGCTCTTCCAGCTTGCGGAAGGTCATCACCTCACCCATGTTGATAAAAGCGGGTTGATCCGCGTAACGGGCAACCGCATTCTCAAACATTTCGATCAGGGATGAGTATTGATCGGCATCGATTTCTGCCGGAACATCCGCCGGGTAACGTTTTAACCAGACCTTTTCCAAGCTATTACTCCTGAAATCATTACTAATTATCATCGCAGCCCCCAAAATTGCAGCCAAACTTTAACAATATTTTAACTCAGCGTACCAGTTTGGGTTTTAAACAATATTCAGGTTGCGATGTGCGTCACTAATTGCCGACGCAACCGCACAACAAAAAAAGTTAAGGCGGCCATTAAGCCGCCCTAAAGTATAAAAACTATCCTACTTGCCGAAGCCTCAGATCTGCGTCCTTACTCCGTAACGAAAGTTTGCACCTGCGCCGGACCTGGATTATACCAGCCATAACCCCCGCCCCAACCTGGGCCCCATGGGCCATTATGCCAGCCCCACGGCCCCATCGGCTGTGGTGGCATCACAATCTGCTGAGCGATGCGCCAACGCTTGAAACCGGTCGCATCCATGGTGACAAAGCGGTAAGGCGTCATGCCAATCTTACCGTCCCGTAGGCCGGTGATCGGCCCAACTACGGTGACCAGTTGCCCTCTGAAGTCGACCGGGTCGAGGAAGCCGTTAACCGAAGCCAGCAAACGGCCTTGCGAAGGTTCCCCCAATATCGGGCGAGCGCCAGAATCCAGCGGCACCGCCGCAATCTCCAGAATGGTACGCCCACGTTCATTAGCCACCGCAACCACGGTACCGCCGAAGCGTGCCTCCGCGCCGGTAAACTGTTTCGGTGCATTTTGCACCACCGACAGTCGATCGACCGGCGTGGGGCTGGTGCCTTGGATGGCATCAGGAATGGTCACACAGCCAGAGAGTGCCAATACGCTGCTTGCGATTGCCAGCGTTAACAGCTTTTTACTCACAGTACGGGTTAAGATCATCGCAATCTCCTGAATTAGCTGTAACTTCGACAACGTTCATCAGTGCAAGTTGCAGGCGGAGCTGTTTTCTATCGGCGGCAACTTTAGATTAACTATAGGAAACTATTCGCGTCCCGGTAGCTTCTTCCATGTCACTTCGTTACGCAAATAGGTCGGCTCGGCATTTTCCACGCTAACCGCCAGGCCTTGCTGCCAGGCCTGTAGTGCCAGAGGCAGCATATCCTCAGCCTGTGGCAACAGCATTTGCCCGTCGGTAACGTTCAGTGAGGAACCAGCAACCAAATCTGGGTAGGTTTGCCAACCGGTACCCACATGGGCCCAATCACCTTGCAAGTGTTGTGCACGCTCCAGAGCCTGCTGTGGAGACAGCACCGCTTCCCCTGCACTTTCCAGCCACTGGCCATCAAGCTGGCGTTCAAACTGGCCCCAATAGACCTCACCCATGCGGGCATCGATTGCCGCCAATACCCGTTGCGCGCCGGTCATGCGCCAGGCACCTTGCGCCATGGTTTGCAGCGTGGAGATCCCGATCATCGGCAGTTCGGCGCCGAGCGCCAGACCTTGGGCAATACCAATGCCGATACGCACACCGGTAAAGCTCCCTGGGCCACGGCCAAAGGCCAAGGCATCGAGTTGTGAAAGGGATAATCCGGATTCGGCCAGCACCTGCTGCACCAGCGGTAAAATGCGCTGGGTGTGCTCGCGCGGGCACAGTTCAAACAGGGCGTGAACTTCGCCTTGATTCCAGATAGCGACAGAACATGCTTCCGTCGCCGTATCGATCGCTAAAATTCGCGTGGACATGCCAAACCTCAGGCGGGAAATATCAGTGGTTTCATACAGGGCGCGCATTGTAGCACACCCCCGAAGTCGCGCCTATTCACCCTTGAGGAAGGCAATAGCCTGTGCCAGATCGCGGGTACGTGGCGTTGGCGGCAAGCTGTTGAGAAACACCTCACCATAAGGGCGCATCACCAGGCGGTTATCACAAATCACCAGCACACCCCGATCGTCAGTATCGCGGATCAGACGGCCAACCCCCTGCTTGAGCGTAATCACTGCATCGGGCAGTTGCACATCATTGAACGGGTCACCGCCGCGTAAACGGCAATCTTCAATGCGCGCCTTCAGCAACGGATCGTCCGGCGAGGTAAACGGCAGCTTATCGATAATCACGCAAGAGAGCGCATCACCGCGCACGTCAACCCCTTCCCAAAAGCTGCTGGTTGCCACCAGTAACGCATTGCCCGCTTCGACAAATTGCGCCAACAGTTGACCCTTGCTGGTTTCCCCTTGCAGCAGCACCGGCAGCGTCAAGGTGGCGCGGAACTCTTCGGCCAGCTCACGCATCATCTGATGCGAGGTGCAGAGGAAGAAACAGCGGCCCTGGTTGGCCTCAATCATTGGCCGCAGCATTCGGGCCAGTTGTCGTGCCCCACCGGGTTGATTCGGCGAAGGCAGGAAACGCGGGACGCATAGCAGCGCCTGATTGGCATAGTCAAACGGGCTGGGTAGCAGCAGGGTTTTGGCCTTATTCAGCCCCAAGCGGTCGGTAAAGTGACCCATTTGCTCATTCACCGACAGCGTTGCCGAGGTGAAAATCCAGCTACCCGGTTTTTCATCCAGCATTTCGCGGAAGCGGTCTGATACCGTCAATGGCGTTAGCGCCAACACAAAACTGCGTGAGTTGCATTCATACCAATAGCTGAAGCCGGGTTCGTTGACCTCTTTAAGCCGTTTCAGGCGAGCGCGGAACTGCGTAGCACGTTCAAAGGCAGCATCCAGCAACGCCGAACGGCCCAAGGAAAGCTTGACCACGTCGTAACACAGTTCCAAAGCATCATCGAGCAACAGCAAGGCGCGCTGGACGTTAGGCTGAGTTAGCACCTCACGAAGGTTACCGCGAAAACCCGGTTCCCCCAGCGCTAAACGGAAATCCTGCGTGCTCTGGCTGAGGCGATCGGCACTCTTTTGCAACTGTGCACTATCGCGCACCTCGGTACGGTAAGCAATGGTGATATCTTTGGCCAGATCCATCAGTTGACGGCTGGTGAGCTGCTTGCCGAAATATTGGCTGGCGATATCAGGGATTTGATGCGCTTCGTCGAAGATCATCACGTCCGCTTCCGGGATCAGTTCGGCAAAGCCGCCCTCCTTGACCACCATATCCGCCAGAAACAGATGATGGTTAACCACCACCACGTCGGCATCCATTGCCCGGCGCCGTGCCTTGACCACGAAGCACTCTTTATACAGTGGGCAATCGCTTCCCAGACAGTTATCGTTGGTGCTGGTCACCAATGGCCAGACAAAGCTGTCTTCCGCCACATCGCTGCAGGAGCTGATATCCCCTTCTTCCGTCAGGGTTGACCAGCTGCGCAGCCGCACCAGATCGATCAGCGTCTGGCCAGCCAGATCGCCACCGGCCATGGATTGCTGCTCCAGACGTTCCAGGCACAGATAGTTGGAACGCCCCTTCAGCAGCGCCAGCTTGCCTTTATATTTTAATGCCTTGGCCACGGTGGGCAGATCGCGAGCGTAAAGCTGATCCTGCAAGGCCTTGGAGCCGGTGGAAATAATCACCTTGCGCTTTGAACGCAGCGCCGGTGCCAGATAGGCGTAGGTTTTACCGGTGCCGGTTCCTGCCTCGACGACCAGTTCCTGTTTGAAATTGATGGCTTCCGTTACCGCCTCTGCCATCAATCTTTGCGGTTCACGGGGTTTGAACCCTTTAATTGCCTGCGCCAATGCGCCTTCTGGTGCGAAATCGTCTGCCACGCTATCTCTCTGCCGGTATCATTCAGCGGTGATTATGCCAAGCCTGCCACGCCGCTACCACCGACTTTATCCGCACACACTTCCGTTCCCGGCTGTGATACGCTTATGACGTTGATGATAAGGAGATAATTGCATGAATATCGAACGTATTGATCCGGCACAGCGCTGGTCAGAAGCGGTGATCCACAATGACACCGTTTATTACACCAGCGTCCCGGAAAATCTGGACGATGACGCTACGGCGCAAACCGCCAACACCTTGGCCGCTATCGATGTGCTGTTGGAGCGAGTGGGTTCGGACAAGAGCCGGATTTTAGACGCCACCATTTTCCTGGCCAACGGCGATGATTTTGCCGCCATGAATGCCGCCTGGGATGCCTGGGTTGTTGCAGGCAGCGCGCCGGTACGTTGTACCGTAGAAGCACGTCTGATGAATCCTAAATACAAAGTTGAAATCAAGATCATCGCGGCGCTGTAAAACAAAAAACCGCAGGTCATACCCTTAACCCAAGAGTAGATACCTGCGGTTTTTATTTGGCCGTTAAGCCAGTTTGATGATGACCATGCCCGTCAATAACAGGGCCAGCCCCATCCAGCCTTTGGCATTGAGCCGTTGACCGAACAGGATCCAACCGGCAGCGATAGTGGCAGCAATACCGAAACCGCCCCACAACGCATAAGCGACTGAAAGATCGATCCCCTTCACCGCCTGCGCCAGCGCGCTGAACGCCCCTAATACCGACACCAGAGACAACAGCCCCAACCAAACTCGGCTAAAACCGTTCGACATCTTCAGAAAGATGTTGGCCACAATCTCCAGTACGATGGCCAAGGCCAGAAACCCAATGTGGTACAACTCAAGCTGTTGCATGGTTGTTACCTCGCGGGCTGACCTGTTTTCGTGGCTTGCGGGTGCCGGATTTCACCAGCAGGATCCCGGCAATCAACGCTACCAAGCCCAGCACTTTCAGCGCAGAGATTGGCTCATCAAACAGCATCACGCTGAACAGGGTAATAAACAGGATGCCGATCCCTTCCCATAGGGCGTAAGCAACGCCCAAGGCCACGCGTTTTACCGCTAATGACAGCATGATGTAAGACAGGGTGATCATCACGTACATGACGATGTGTCCGGTCATACCGCCGCTGACGCTAGCGTATTTCATGGACAGGGTGCCGATAATTTCGGCGGTAATGGCAAAGCCTAAAAAGATCCAATAAATCATAATTTTTCTCCCAAACGGCGAATCACGCACGCTAAGGCGTATTTATCCCAATCTATCTCATCAAACAGGCGCACGGCGGCGCTTGAGATATAGAAATCTCTGGGGATAAACCTACCCAAACGTATTAAAGAAGTTTGTCCGGCAACGCCAAACGACGGGAAGTGAACCCAGTCATCAGCACCGGTTAAGGGAGAAAGACGCTATAGCTCGCTGCACCAGTGATGCTCACTGGCAAGAATGGCAGAAAGGAAAAGTTGGCAACAAGATGTTCTGAGAGGCGTTCCATTAAGTTTCATCATAATTATTCTCTATCTTCAGCCGCACACCGTGCGATTTGCCCAATATCCTCATGAATGTAAAATTTTCAACTGCATTAGTTTTACCATAGCGAAAATCAGAAAGCAAACCGCCGTTTTCACATTTAGCGAAAAAAAATGAGTTATAAATAAGAGCCTTAATGTTTTTAAAAATTAAAAAAAGGCTCGGATTTATACCTGAGCCTTGTGAGAATTTCGCTAGCCGGTAAGTGCGGCAGATTCAGGCGCCACGCGCCTTAGCGCAGGATCTGTTTGATGCCTTCCAGCAGCAACGCGACCTCTTCGGCACGGGTCTCTCCGCTGTGTGGATCGATGATGGAACTGTAAACGTGCGGCATCACCTTTGCGACTCCGGCGTCAAGGCAGGTTTCCAGTATTGGCAGGAAATTTCGCGTATCGATCCCGCCGGTGGGTTCGATCATGGTCATGCCATTGCGTACGCAACTTTCCGCCAATGCGCGCAGTTCTGCCAGCGACGATAAGCCCCCCATTGGGAAGAATTTGGCCGCATGACCACCCAGATCGAGGATCATACGCACCGCGCTGTCACAACTCACCACGGCGGGCTCGCCCTGGCTGCTGTGAACTCCGGTGGAAATGATCACCTTCCCTGGCGTTCCAGTGGGCGAGATCAAGGCATTAATGCAGGTATTGCTGATACCTCGGGCTGCCAATGCACCCGCGGCAAAACCACAGCCGGTGAAGGTCTGGTTAACGTGTGCGGGTGCGGTGGCTGCCGCAATCATTGCCGCCTTATAAAACTGTGCCGCCGACCCCGCCCCCAAGCCAACGGAAATTGCCGGGATTTTCTCCATCCAGCGTTTCACCTCGGCCACGCCCTGCTCAACGTTGGTGAACTGCGCCGAGATCACCCCAATTGCGGCATGCCCTTCGGCGGCATGGTGTACCTGTAACGCATTGGGGATATCTTTGGCCAGCACGTTGATGGCCACGCGTCCCTGGTAAAAATCAAGCTGTTGCATGTTGCCCCCTGGCCTGTTGCACAATTTCCGTCAGCCGCGCCACGATCAACGCAAAATCGTCGTCGCGCAGTGCTCGTGGATCGAAGCTGAAGACGCCCTGATTCAGCCAGTAATGGCGGGTGTAAATCGCCACCTCGCCAGTGCGCAGTTGCTCTTCCACCTGATAGGCGGTTAATCCTAATCGGGAGGCGTCCACGCTTACCCGCACCCGATAAATCGCTCGCCCGGCCTCATCTTGTTCGATTTCAGCCTGTAGACCAGGCAACGCGGATATCTGCTGTGCCAGATCGCGCAACGCGGGTAATTGGCGGCTCCAGTCCGGCTGATGTTGCTGATAATGATCCAGCGCCATCACCAGCCCCACCATGTTCTCTTTACCGATCTTCATCGCTCGGGCAATACCGTTATGCTGGGCCTTGCAGCAGGCGATCCATTGCCGATCGCCGGTGACAAAACCGGAGGTCGGTGCGTCCAGCGCTTTAGCCCCGCTATACACCACCATGTTGGCCCCGGCTGCCACATAGGCCCGCAAATCTTCCTCTGCGGCCGCATCCACAATCAGCGGCAGCCCGGCATCACGGGCCACGGCAACAAAATCGCTCATCGCAACCATGCCCTTTTGTACGCAGTGATGCGACTTGACGTAGAACAGTGCCGCCGTCTGCGCCGTGATGGCCTTTGCCAGTTGCCAGCGGGCCGCCAGATTGCTTTGCCCTACCTCAACCACTTTACCGCCACCCAGCCGGATAGCGGTGGTGATCGGCGCACCATAGTCAATATTGTGGCCACGCAGCATGACGATTTCATTCGCCAAACCTTCACTGCACGGCATCTGAGCCACCCGTTCCGGCTCCCCACGGGTAATGGCTGCCGCGACCGCAATAGCCACCCCGGCGGAGGCGCAGGAGGTTACATAGCTGTCTTGCGCACCGGTATGCTGAGAGATGAGCTCGCCAACGCGATCCACCAGCGCATCAATTTCCACAAAGGCTGACGCCGCCTCGGCCGTAGCCGCCATCACCTCATGCGGCACCGAAGAAACACCAAGGATGGTCATCTTGCCGCTGGCGTTGATCACCCGTTTCAATCCGAGCCGTTGATAAATATTCATCGCTGCTCCGTTACAAAATACCCAACAGGGAACACACCACGCTCAGTACTACTACCGAAAGCAGAATGGTGGTATAGCGCGGCCCTTTTTTGACCAGATAGAAGTAGATCGAGAACACCGCAGCCAGCGGCAACAGGCCGGGGGCGATGGAATCCAGGATCTGTTGCACCACCACCTCGGAACCTTCCAACGCGCTGATTTTCAGCGGTGAGGTGATCTTGACGTAGCTGGCAGACAACGCCCCCATCATGATCAGCCCGAGCACGTTGGCCCCGTAGATCAGCTCTTTTATCTTGCCCCCTTGCAGCAGCCCGATGATCGATTCCCGTCCCAGCGTGTACCCTTTGTGGGCTAAGCCGTAGCTGATCGCCATGGTGATCACGGTATACAACACCACCGGCATGATGCCACCCATGGCGCTGCCGTTGGCCGCAAAGGGAATGAAGATGGCGATCAACAGCGGCATGATTGCCGCCCAGACCACCGAGTCACCAATCCCGGCCAGCGGTCCCATCAGGCCGGTTTTAATCCCGGTGATGGACGAATCGGAAATCGGCTCGCCACGGGTTTTCTGTTCTTCCATGGCGATGGCAACGCCCTGGATCACCGCACCGAAGGTCTGTTCGCTGTTGAAGAAGTTCAGGTGGCGTTTCAGCGCCTCAACCTGCTCTTCTTTCTGCGGATAGAGCTTTTTAATAATCGGCGTCATTGAGGCGCAGAAAATCAGGCTCTGTAAACGTTCATAAGAGTTGGAGACTTCGGCTCCCAGCCAGTAAATAAACCAGGCCTTGGTGATGTCCCGCTTTGTCAGCACGTTGGTTTGCCGTGCTCTTTCCACCAGCTCGTGTTGCATGATGTCGCTGCTCATGATCAGGCTCCCTCACCTTTGGCCATGTTTTTAACCAGGAATGCCGCGCAGGTACCGAAGATGGCCATCGCCATGATGTCGACCTTGAGATATAGCACCGCGAAGAACCCGGCAATGAAGTAAGGCAGCAGGCTTTTCTTGCCGATAACCATGATGGTGATCGCAAAACCCAGCGCAGGCAGGATGCCGCCCATGATTTCGAACGAGTGGGTCAGCCAATGTGGCATCAGCGCCAGGAATTTCTCGACCACGCCCTGGCCGAAATAGTTGGCGGCAAACACCACCGGGAAGCGGATCACCAGGCCAAGCAGTGCCGGATACAGGAAGGCACAGCGCATGATCCCGCTGATATTAGCCTCTTCCGCATGCTTATCGGCCATATGCACCCAGACGGCGTTCACGGTACGGCGTAACTGGTCAACGAACACGCCAATCACTCCAAACGGGATTGCCAACGCGATCGCCAGATTGGGATCCATCCCCGCTTTCACGGCGATCGGCAGTGCGATACAGGCCGCCAGCGCCGGATCTGAAGGGACGTTCCCGCCCGGCGTAGAAGTCACGCCCAGATACACCAACTGCATCCCGGCACCGATGATCATCGCCGTTTTCATATCCCCCAGCAGGAAGCCGACGAATACCGCGATGGCGATGGGTTGCACCAACATCCCCGAAAGGGTGTAGCCCAAGCGCAGGCGGGCAAACCAGTAATACAGCCCCATACAGATGGCAACGGTCAAGTTATCCATGGTATTGCTCCTAATCGATCAGATGCCGAATATCAGAACTTCTTCAAAATATCTGCCAGTGCCTGCGGCTTGTCTTCCGGGATGGTCTGGAAGAACACCGTCACACCGCGTTGCTGTAGGTCTCGCAGGATCGCCACATCAGCCTCATCCAGCGTGATGTTCTGGAATACCGCTTTACGGTTTGGCCCACCGCCTAGGCCACCTACCTGGATATTTTTGACGTCAAACCCGTCGACTACCGCCTGTTGCACCGTAACCAGGTTCGGGAACAGGACCAATACGTTGCCCTCCCCTAGTTGATTCTCCCGCCAAGCCGCCGCAAAGCTCTGGTTGCCATAGCAATCCACTTTCACATTCGGCGGAGCAGCCATCAGATAGATGCTTTTCATAAACGGATCGGCTTCCAGCTCATCACTCACTACCGCGATACGGTTAGCCTGCGACTGCCCAACCCACTTGGTAACGACCTGGCCGTGGATCAAACGGCTGTCAATGCGACATAAAACGATGTTGGCCATAATGATTATTCCCCTGATGTTATTGATTTAATTTGTTTAACTACGTCGAGGCAGCTGTTGCGCCCCAGTTCAACCAACTCATCGAGATGGTTGAGAAAATTGCCCTGCTCGCGTAAATCGATGGCAGCTAGCAGCAAGGTGGCGTTCAGGCCGGAAATCACGCCGATGGCGTAGTCGCGGCTCAAGCGTGCCGCCACGTTGGAGGTGGTGCCGCCGATAAAGTCGGTGAGGATCAATGAGCCCTCCGGCATGGTTTTCACCTGTTGTTCAACGCGCTCATGGAACTCCGCCAGCGTGTCGACCGGCATCAGCGCGATATCGAACACCCCGCTGGTTTCGCCAATCACCATGCGGACGCTTTCACGCAGTTGTTGGCCCCAGCCGCCGTGGGTCAGTAGTAAAATCTGTGGTATTGCAGCCAAAATGGCCTCCTGGCAATCTATTGAAAGTCATCGAAAATTTCCGTTCCCTAGAGATATAGCAATGCCTGTGCCAACTTTGTGGCACGCCGGGAGGAGGTCTGTGGAGAGCGGGCCTTCAAGGCCCGCCAGGGAGGGGTTTAGCGGTAGAGTAGCTCGTAGATATAAAAATATTCCGCATCGGACAGGCGGATAGAATAGGCACGTTCAATCGGCGAAAACGCGTCTTTGATGACAGAAAACGCCTGTTGGTCGATATCCTGCTGGGCATCCAGGGCAATCTGTAACGGTTTGTGGCTTAAAACGATACGCTCCACCATGCAACAGCAGTGGATCAGGAAGCGAAGTGTCACCTGCCTTGAGGGCTGCAGATCCAGCGTGCGGCAAATCTGATGCAACACCGCTTCGATCTCTTGCAGGATACGTTGGGGATTGAGTACGGAAATATGGTTGATGATGCTCTCCAGCGTCAGCGCGCTGATAAAGCGCATTGAACAGCGCTCCACCTGCAACTGCCGTTCTGCGCTGCCAAGGTCCGGGTTCAACAGGCTGAGCACCAGTTCCGGCCCCTGTTCGGAGAACAGCTCTTCCAACGCGATAAACGGAATATCCGGCAAGCCAGGCTGGAAGGTGCCCACGATCCCCACCAGCCGCTCGTTACCGCCTATCGCCTGACGCAACCGCTCCAGGCTGCGCACTTCGTTGTAATCCACCAATACCATACGGGTGTCTTCCGCCATCAGCTCACCGAAGCTTTCCTCCAGCACTTTCTTGATCTTCACCGCCGTGCCCATCCCGGTGATACAGGAGATTGCCAACACCTTGCCGGTCTCATCTTCACGCTGGTCGTAAAGCTGATGGGCTATCCCTTTGCTGGCCATCAGTTGCATCAAGGGGGCGAAATCACTGGTTTCATAGGTCAAATCCAGCCCAATCTCCAGCAACGCCCCCATGGTGATGTTCTGGATCAGCAGCACATCGATGTGGAACAGTTTGCTGACGGTGCTGGCAAAGTGCACCAACGAGCCGATATCCACAATCAGGATCAAGCGCTGATAGCGCTTTTCCCGCAGTGTGGCGATCAGTAATTCCAATGTGTCATGCACCGACTGCTCAAACGGCATATCGATGGCGGTAAACAGCTCACATTCCAGCACCCGATTGACATAGTGCGCCATGCTGCTGGCCGTGGTGGTGCCATGGCCGATCAACATGGCACCGCAGTCAGGATTAACCTCCTTGCGCTGGCGGAAGCTACGGCACTCCTTCAAAAACAGACACAGGTAGACGATTTCCGTCGATGGGCATTGGATGTGGAAGATTTCATTGATTTTGCGGCATAGCTGGTTGGCGTTATCGTACTCATCCTTACAGTAATCCAGGATCAGGCTGGAGGAGTACAGGTTAGGGATCAGCCCTTTCTGCACGTAGGAAAGCAGCGCCAGTAGGTGTTTACGCAGATGGCCTGCCATATTCTGCGGCAGCGGGAATCCCAACACCTGTTCGATACAGCCGATCAACAGGGTGATGCGTTGCTCAACCTGGCCGCCATAATAGCGTTCCTCACTTTCCCCACCGTTGCGGCTGTACAGCCCATATTCAAAAATGGTGCGTAGCTTGTTCTTCAGGATCGACAGGGTTTCCTGCGGCGGCACGTTGCTGTTGCGCAGGTTGACGTATTCGCGCGTCAGATAGGTATAAAACAGATCGCTGTCCTGCTCGCTGCTTAAGGCGCTCAGATGCTGCTTGAGTTGCTCCAGCGGCTGTGAACTGATGTCCAGATACTCCTGCTGACCAAATAGCGCATCCACCAGCAGGCGGCTGCTTGCGCTGGCAGAGTGCGGGACATCCATCAGCCGCTTATCCAGCAACAGCCTTGGGCTACTGTGTCCCATCCCGCTGGCCCAAGCCTGGGCACAGAGGAATTGGATATCGCTTTTGAGTTGGCCGATGTTGCCGCTCAGCGGTTTCTCCAACAGATAGAGCAGTAATCCCTTATCCAGGCGGATAATACGGCCAATTTTGCGGCTCTCGAGCTGTAAGAAACCGGTAATGATTTCTACCTGTTCCTCCAGCGATCGTTCCCGCAGTGCCGGTATGGCAATCGACACCTGAATACGTCGCAGGAAAGTGCGTAGCAGCGTTGAGTCTGGGCTTTCGGTGGTGGCGCAAATCAGCCGTACGCTGATGGGTCGGGCTTTATCGCTTGAACCCAGTGGCCGATATTCACCTTTATCGAGGATCGAAAACAGTTTCTCCTGCCCTTCGTAAGGCAAGCGGTGAACTTCATCGAGCAACAGAAAACCACCGTCCGCCTGTTCGATCAGGCCACGTTTGCTTTCAATCGCGCCGGTAAACGCGCCCTGTTTGTGACCAAACAGATGGGATGAAAGCAGCTCCGGGTTATGGGCATACTCGGCGCAGTTGAAATACACTAACGGGATTTGGCGCTGTGGCTGTTGCACCGTGGCGAATTGGTGCATCACCTCGGCAAAGAAGGTTTTCCCCACCCCGGAAGGCCCGGTAAGCAACACATGCAATCCACCGGGATAAAGCACCGCCGCCTTGCCCTTCTCTACTGACAACCGCAGACTGCGGTCATAACCAATTACCGTATGAAAAGGGTCATCACTGGCTGGCTGCGGCAAGGATTTGGCGGGTAATAGATCCAGCAAATCTTTGGCTTCCAGCCTGTCATCTGGCAGCGACTGCTCAATCAACTGCTCGCAGACTGCCCGGTGCAAAAACAGCACGGGACGGGATTTAATCTTGATGACCAACTGCTCACCGTGCAGCTCGTTGAGATCTTTACTGACGGAGTTACGTGCCAATCCCAGGTTGAAAGCGATGGTTTCCGCGGCGAAACCGCCAGCGCTTTGTTCAAGCGTTTCCCGGCTAAGCGTAAGGGTAAGACGTTCCAGCTCCTGGCGAACTGCATCTTTACGTTTCATTTTAACCTGTTGTTATTATTGATTATAAAGAAGAAAAAGAGGGTAACTGGCAAGCGGGCAGCCAATCTAACCAAAAGTCATCCTAATACAGGGTTAGGGAAAACAACCACCGCAAAATGTGAAGCTGTGGTATTTACAGGCAAAAAAAATGCCAATCACAGAGGATTGGCATCAGCAGGAGCGAACGCGGGTTTAGGCGGTAGCATCCTTGACGGCTTCACGCGCCAATTCGGTGATACGAGCATAGTCGCCGCTTTCCAGCGCATCCGCAGGCACTAACCAGGAACCGCCGATGCACAGCACGCTTTTCAGTGCCAGATAGTCACGGTAGTTGTTCGGCGTGATGCCACCGGTTGGGCAGAAGCGCACCTGTGAGAACGGCCCAGCAATGGCTTGCAGCGCCTTGACGCCGCCGTTGGCTTCCGCAGGGAAGAATTTAAACTCGCGCAGGCCATAATCCATCCCCAACATCAGCTCGGAAACGGTGCTGATACCCGGAATCAACGGAATGCTGCCTGCGGTGGCGGCTTTCAGCAAATCGGCGGTCAGGCCAGGGCTGATGGCAAACTGAGCGCCAGCCTCGGTCACTTCCTGCAGCTGTTGTGGATTGATCACCGTGCCAGCACCAATGATGGCATCAGGAACTTCTTTGGCGATCGCACGAATCGCGTCCATCGCACAGGCGGTACGCAGCGTCACTTCCAGCACGCGCACGCCACCCGCAACCAGTGCTTTCGCCAACGGCACGGCGTGTTCCAGTTTGTTAATCACAATCACCGGAACTACGGGGCCTGCCGTCAGGATCTGCTCTGCACTGGTTTTCCAGTTTTTCATCGTCATTCTCTCCATTACTTTCGGTTGGTGTATGGCACGCCCCTGCCACAGGGCTCCGCATCGCTGCAGATTCCGATCGCACCGCTAAAAGCCAGCAGACAGGCTGACGCCGGTCACCTAGGCTAATTCTGTTGACTGGTTACCAGCCCCTCACCCCAGCCCTCTCCCAAAGGGAGAGGGCGCTAAACGGTGATCTCAATAAGCCTCTACCGCGCCGATAATAAATCGGTCTCAATCTACCTCTGGCCCCAGAAAAAACACCGGGTAGAGGCGAACTCGAACGGTTCCCTCTCCTTTTAGGAGAGGGTTAGGGTGAGGGAACAGGTTAATACTGCTTATTCGAATTCGTTCCACGAACGGCCATCGCGTGTGATCATCGCGACGGAAGCCACCGGCCCCCAAGTCCCAGACTGGTAAGGCTTAGGTGCTTCGTTGTCCGCTTTCCAGGCATCCATGATTGAGTCAACCCACTTCCAGGCTTCCTCAACTTCATCACGGCGCACAAACAGCGCCTGGATGCCACGCATGGTTTCCAGCAACAGGCGCTCATAAGCGTCGGCCACGTGCTCCTGATTGAAGGTTTCCGAGAAGCTCAGATCCAGCTTGGTAGTTTGCAAACGATGCTTGTGATCCAGACCCGGCACCTTGTTCAGTACCTGGATTTCGATCCCTTCGTCCGGCTGCAGACGAATGGTCAGTTTGTTCTGCGGCAGCTGTTGATAGGAGTCACGGAACAGGTTCAGCGGTGGGTTTTTAAAGTACACCACCACTTCTGAACATTTGGTCGGCAAACGCTTACCGGTGCGCAGATAGAACGGCACCCCGGCCCATTGCCAGTTGTCGATATCGACGCGGATGGACACAAAAGTCTCGGTGTTGCTGCTCTTGTTTGCCCCTTCCTCTTCCAGGTAGCCCGGCACTTTTTTACCCTGCACGAAGCCTGCGGTGTACTGGCCGCGCACGGTGGTTTCCCGGACATTGGTCTGATCGATACGGCGCAGCGAGCGCAGCACTTTCACTTTCTCATCACGGATACGGTCAGTGGTCAAATCCGCCGGAGGTGACATGGCGATCATGGTCAGGATCTGCAACAGGTGGTTCTGGATCATGTCGCGCATCTGCCCGGCCTGATCGAAGTAGCCCCAACGCCCTTCAATACCCACTTCTTCCGCCACGGTGATCTGCACGTGATCGATGGTGCGGTTATCCCAGTTGGAAGCAAACAGGGAGTTGGCAAAGCGCAGTGCCAGCAGGTTCAGTACCGTCTCTTTGCCCAGATAGTGGTCGATGCGGTAAACCTGGGATTCGTTAAAGTACTCAGCAACCTGATCGTTGATCACCCGTGAGGATGCCAGGTCAGTACCAAGTGGCTTTTCCATCACCACGCGCGCCGGATCTTTATTCAGCTTGGCCTCGCCCAGACCCTTGCAGATGGCGCCAAAGGTGCTTGGCGGCATGGCGAAATAGTTGATGGTGGTACGATGTTTCTGGTCCAGCATCTTGCCTAACTCGGCGAAGTGCTTGCTGTCGTTGACGTCCAGATTGCAGAAGTCCAGGCGTGCACTCAGCGTGGCCCAAAGCTCATCGTCCAGCTTTTCTTTCATAAAGGTGCCCAAGGCTTCCTTGACCACCTTGGTATAAGCTTCTTTATCCCACTCGGCACGGCCTACCCCGATGATACGGGTATCCGGGTGGATGTGACCGGCTTTCTCTAACTGGTACAGGGAAGGCAGCAGTTTACGACGCGCCAGATCGCCTTTTGCGCCGAAAATAACCAGGTCACAGGCCTGGGCTGTAGAGGTTACCGCCATGTTCATCTCCTCGATGCAGGATATTTGTAATTTTCTTACATTACTAATGTACTCTCTTTCGCTACGGCCAGTAAACCCGGATCAAAAGCAGAAAAAAAGCCCCAGAAACTACAGCGTTATCCCTGGCGCGGCGCTAACGCTGCTGGCAACGGGGGAAACTGTAATTTTCTGTCTTTTTTGACACTCTTTTACCATTATGAAAGTTAGACACAGGTCATGTTCTGGTGAAAAAAGCCAGCTTATCCCTTGTCGACACTGCCAACGCTTACCAGCACGTAGTATATTTTCATTAAACCGGATTGATTTCTCCTTTGATTGAAATCGACATACCCTATGGATCGCCAGTGACAGCCGGTGTCCGGCAGGTATAAACCATGAGTGACTCTCGTTATATGAATACGCTGGAAAAAATCCAGAGCCATCTGGAGCTCCTGAGCAAATCGGAAAGGAAAGTCGCCGAGGTGATCCTGGCCTCCCCACAAACCGCTATTCACTCCAGCATCGCCCGGCTGGCCAAACTGGCCGATGTCAGTGAGCCGACCGTTAACCGCTTTTGCCGCCGCCTGGAAACCAAAGGGTTCCCCGACTTCAAACTGCATCTGGCACAAAGCCTGGCCAACGGTACACCCTATGTAAACCGCAATGTCGAAGAAAACGACACCGTTGCCGCTTACACCAGTAAGATCTTTGAGTCGGTGATGGCCAACCTGGATACAGTAAAGGCAAATCTCGACATTACCGCAATCAATCGTGCGGTTGATCTGCTTACCCAGGCAAAAAAAATCTCGTTCTTCGGGCTCGGGGCCTCTGCCGCCGTAGCGCACGATGCCATGAACAAATTTTTCCGCTTCAATATTCCTGTGGTCTATTTTGACGATATAGTCATGCAGCGCATGAGCTGCATGAATTCTGTCGAGGGGGATGTCGTAGTGCTGATCTCCCATACCGGGCGCACCAAGAATCTGGTCGAGATGGCGCATCTGGCACGAGAGAATGACGCCACGGTCATCGCCATCACCTCGAAAGATACACCACTGGCCCAGGCTGCGACCCTCCCCCTACTGCTGGACGTGCCGGAAGATACCGATGTTTACATGCCCATGGTGTCCCGAATTGCACAGTTAACCCTGATTGACGTACTGGCTACCGGATTTACCTTGCGTCGAGGGGCTAAATTCAGAGATAACTTGAAGCGGGTCAAGGAAGCGTTGAAAGAATCGCGCTTTGATAAAGGGATCGTCCCCAATAGTTTCGACTGAAAACGGATTTAAAAACCGCCGGTCAGATCACAAGTTGACCCACGGGATTATAGTTGTACCCTGATAGCTCGTTCATACAGATAACCCAGATGAAAATTGGGTAGGCGAAAAGCGTCCGCCCCCTCATCCGGTTTCGTTATCTGACGTTCAGCAACACCAATACTTGCGTCACAAGTCAACGGAGTAATACATGACCAGACGGCTCAGAAGAACCAAAATCGTTACCACACTGGGTCCGGCTACCGACCGCGACAATAATCTGGAAAAGATTATTGCTGCTGGTGCGAACGTAGTTCGGCTTAACTTTTCCCACGGCAATGCAGAAGACCATCAGGCACGGGCAGATAAAGTGCGTGAGATTGCGGCCAAGCTGGGGCGTCATGTCGCTATCCTGGGCGATCTTCAAGGGCCAAAAATCCGCGTTTCCACCTTTAAGGAAGGCAAGATTTTCCTTAACATCGGCGATAAATTCCTGCTGGATGCCAACCTGACCAAGGGTGAAGGCGATAAAGAAAAAGTCGGTATCGACTATAAAGGCCTGCCTGCGGACGTGGTTCCTGGCGATGTACTGCTGCTGGACGATGGCCGCGTACAGCTGAAAGTGCTGGAAGTTCAGGGCATGAAAGTGTTCACCGAAGTCACCGTAGGTGGCCCGCTGTCGAACAATAAAGGCATCAACAAACTGGGCGGTGGCCTCTCTGCCGAAGCCCTGACCGAGAAAGACAAAGCCGATATCCTGATCGCCGCCAAAATTGGCGTCGACTACCTGGCCGTCTCCTTCCCGCGCACCGGCGAAGACCTGAACTATGCTCGCCGCTTGGCACGTGACGCAGGCTGCAACGCCAAAATCGTATCAAAAGTAGAACGTGCCGAAGCCGTATGCAGCGACGAAGCGATGGATGATATCATCCTGGCTTCCGACGTGGTCATGGTTGCCCGTGGCGACCTGGGCGTCGAAATCGGCGATCCGGAGCTGGTGGGCATCCAGAAGAAACTGATCCGTCGCGCCCGTACGCTGAACCGTGCGGTGATCACCGCCACGCAGATGATGGAATCGATGATCACCAACCCAATGCCGACCCGCGCCGAAGTCATGGACGTGGCGAACGCCGTGCTGGATGGTACCGATGCGGTCATGCTGTCTGCCGAAACCGCTGCGGGCCAGTACCCTGCCGAAACGGTAGCCGCCATGGCGCGTGTTTGCCTGGGCGCAGAGAAAATCCCAAGCATCAACGTGTCCAAGCACCGTCTGGACGTGCAGTTCGACAATATCGAAGAAGCCATCGCCATGTCGACCATGTATGCCGCTAACCACCTTAAAGGGGTTACCGCCATCATCGCCATGACCGAATCTGGCCGCACCGCGCTGATGATGTCACGTATCAGCTCCGGTTTGCCGATCTTCGCTATGTCACGCCATGAACACACGCTGAACCTGACAGCGCTGTATCGCGGTGTCACCCCAGTCTACTTCGGTAGCCACAGTGATGGCGTAGTCGCCGCTAATGATGCAATAGCCCGTCTACGTGATAAAGGCTATCTGGTGTCTGGCGATCTGGTGCTGGTTACCCAAGGTGACGTTATGGGCACCGTGGGCACTACCAATACCAACCGTATCCTGCGTGTAGACTGATTTAGTCATTTCGACACGCTGTTATAGGCCAGCCGGTTACTCTATCGGCTGGCTTTTTTAATGCCTGGATAACGCTTTCCGCCTCCTTGTAACTGACCTTTCAGCTTTTCTTCCCTTACTTTCCCTAGACTAAAAAACGGTTAATCAAGCCATCTGTGCGCTAGCTATCATAATTAGTAGCAACAGACAGCCTAAAGAGGTGATAAACTCCAATAAGTATTGGATTAGACAAAGGTTAATCAAAGGACAATCAGATAAATGATACACGCATTTTTTGAATTCCCCTTACTGCCAGCCAAGGTGACCGACGTCAGCAAACTGAAGGAAGTCATCAACAGTGATAGCTCGACAAGTTTTGTCATGGCCCCTGAAGTCGCCAAATTTGTCAAAGACGCACTGGTCATTAACACCACTATCGGCAGCTTTAAAAACACCCGTTTTCAGTTTGCCGATGGCACCTATATCGCCTTTGACAGCAAAGGTAAATCCACGCTGTTCCACTCGGATAACCCGCCAGATTGGGCGCGGACCAAAAGAGAATATTCACGCACACAATGGCTCACCAACCATGGTCTGCTTGATGCCCCCGCTAAGGCACTGATAGCCAAAATGCTGGAAATACCGCTAAAAGAGCGGCGCGAGATTGCCGACAATCTGTTTAATCTTGATCTAGACAAGCTGATACCCTCAGTAGGTGCAAGATCAACCGCAGGCAACCGCAATGGTAAATCAACCAAACCCAAGATTTCGGACTTGGGTTCGGTGGAGTATTTCCTTAACTTCTTCGCCAGACTACGCGAATGCGTAACCACAGACACCTTCCCCACTCTGCAAAAACTGATGGATCTTGGCGAGCAGGTGTCGGTTAATCAGGCCCCAGCCAGCGTCAAGCAGGCCGTTAGAACCTACTATAAAGCGGTGTGTGGCGAGCAGATCCCTAACAACAAGGTGGTTGAAAAGGGTTACCCTGAGCTCTACTGCATGCGGATCAAACCCGCGATTGAAGCGGTTGAAGCCGTTGGGCTTGATAGCTACTATGCCAAATTATCAGCCGCGATCGGCCTGGCCGGTGACTGCACCATCGCAGACTTTGATTTTCACTATCAGTAAGTCATAGCATAGTCAGTTGCGCTGCCCGAGTTTTTGAAAACGGTCCGGCGCAACTTAACCTACTAGTCTCCACCCTACCTCTCTCATCTCGCACTGCTTCCGTCCCTAATACACCTAATCTGCCAGACCTTCACAAAATTCATTGCTCATGGATAAAATCCACACCTGCTAGCAATCACCATCCCTGCGTGATCCACCTCACTTGAAACACCTTAAGTCTTCGATTGAAAGTCATCAAAACAACACTACTTGATAAGTCATTTAAAATTGACAATAGTCAATAAAAAGACTGAACAAACACATAGAATGGCTAAAAACAAAGACTACAGACACAACACAAAGACTGTGATTGTTTATGCGAAGTCTATAGAAGCAAGAAAGACTATGGATGGTCATATCAAGCTCCCAACCTTAATGACTTAATGATAGGTAGTAAAAATGACCATCCAGAAAACCCTGCTTGCTTCTTTAATCACGCTGGCCGCGATTAGCGGTATCACCCATGCGGATAGTTTAGCGGGTGCGCTGACCGAGCTGCAAACCATCCAATCTGGCATGAGTCAGCAAGAAATAAACCAGAAAATTCAACGCTTCATCGAGCGTGCTCCTGATGGCACAAATATCAAAGGAGTGTTAGCAGACTTCGGCTTAACCTACACCGGCCCGACGGTAGATACCTCACCCCATCAGGCTCTGATCACGCTCCCTCTTGATGCGCCAGTAATTGATCGCTCCTCACATCTGGACAGCAACGTGACGCAGGAACAGCGCGATACCGCCAAAGCTGCCGCACAGGAGCTCGCTGCCTATCACCACAACAATCCCGAAGGCAACCCGACTCACCAGACCGGTCCGGCTACCCATCTGGATGGTACTCATCAGGACACGGTAACCCCCCATCTCGATGCACCGGTGATTGATCGCTCCTCACATCTGGACAGCAACGTGACGCAGGAACAACGCGATTCCGCCAAAGCTGCCGCACAGGAGCTCGCTGCCTACCACCACAACAATCCCGAAGGCAACCCGACTCACCAGACCGGTCCGGCTACCCATCTGGATGGTACTCATCAGGACACGGTCCCCCCCCATCTCGATGCACCGGTGATTGATCGCTCCTCACATCTGGACAGCAACGTGACGCAGGAACAGCGCGATACCGCCAAAGCTGCCGCACAGGAGCTCGCTGCCTATCACCATAACAATCCCGAAGGCAACCCGACACACCAGACCGGGCCTGCCACGCATCTGGATGGCACCCATCAACCACTGGTTACCCTCCATCTGGACGCGCCAGTGATTGATCGCTCCTCACATCTGGACAGCAACGTGACGCAGGAACAACGCGATACCGCCAAAGCTGCCGCAGAGGAGCTCGCTGCCTATCACCATAACAATCCCGAAGGCAACCCGACACACCAGACCGGGCCTGCCACACATCTGGATGGCACCCATCAACCACTGGTTACCCCCCATCTGGACGCGCCAGTGATTGATCGCTCCTCACATCTGGACAGCAACGTGACGCAGGAACAACGCGATTCCGCCAAAGCTGCCGCACAGGAGCTCGCTGCCTATCACCATAACAATCCCGAAGGCAACCCGACACATCAGACTGGGCCTGCCACGCATCTAGATGGCACCCATCAGCCGCTAGTTACCCCACATCTCGATGCGCCGGTGATTGACCTTACCTCACATCTCGACAGTAACGTCACCGACGCCGAGCGCAATGCCGCACGCTACGCCACTTACCAGCACAACAATCCCGAAGGGAACCCGACTCACCAGACCGGTCCGGCTCCCCATCTGGATGGTATTCATCAGGACACGGTAACTCCCCATCTCGATGCGCCGGTGATTGATCGCTCTGCCCATCTCGACAGTAACGTCACCGACGCCGAGCGTAATGCCGTACGCGATGCCGCTTACCAGCACAACAATCCAGAAGGGAACCCGACTCACCAGACTGCCCCTGCCCCCCATCTGGATGGAGAGCACAATGTCGCTCAAACGTTAACTCCGACCGGTCCCCGCCAAAGCGAGCAGCGCGTATTGACCGCAGAGAAATATGCCGACGCTAATGCCGCCCCCCATAACGGTATTGACGGCAAGAACGGTGTCGATGGTAAAGACGGACAATCCATCACCGGTAAAACAGGTGCCAAAGGCAAAGATGCGGATATGACGCTGGTGAATGCCAATGTTGTTGCTCTGCGCAGCGTACGTAACGAACAGGCCGTACAGGGTGCTTACGTCCAGCAAAACAGCGCCAACGTTGCCCTTAACCGCGCACGTATTGCCAGCAACAGCGCCGCAATCAATCAGAACTCACATGATATTGCCGCCAACCGCAAAGATATTGATGAGAACAGCAAAGATATCAAGCGCGTAGGCGCCATGGCTCAAGCGGTAAGTTCGTTGCATTACAACCGCAATGAATCAGGCTACGCCGTTGCCGCCGGGGAATATGATAGTGAAGCCTCCATCGCTGGCGGTATGCAATTCCGTACGTCACAAGACAGTGCCGTCACCGTTCAGGTTAGCTGGGATGGCAATGCCACGGGCGCCGGAGTTGGTTTCCATTCAAACTTTTAAGCCATAGCCTTTACCAAAACCTCGGGAGCATTTAGCTCTCGGGGTCAGCTCCGCCAGATTTGTATTCCCCTACCTTCCCCGCTTGCGTACCATCGGCCGATATCCCCCATTTTTTGGAGCACCATGCATGCTACACCAGCATCATCGGCAACATACGCAGGATTCGCTGGACCTAGATAACCAGCAACTGGACAGCCTGAACGAAGCAAGCTTGAGCGGCACCTCCCTGCAAAAAATCAGCCTGTACAATAATTGCCTGCCCCGCTTCCCCGAGAAGATTTTTCACCATCGTAAGCTGAAAGTACTCAATATCTCCTGCAACCAGATCGCCGAACTGCCAAGGGAAATCGGCTTGCTAAGCCAGTTGCAGATGTTCGATTTTGGCCACAACCAAGCAGCATCAATTCCTGCCGAAATCGGGGAGTTGCGTGAATTAAAGTATCTGTATTTAAGTGATAACGGCTTCAGCCAGCTACCCGATTCACTTCGTCAGTTGCAGGCGTTGTGTTATCTGAATCTGACGGATAATCAGCTAGTAGAACTTCCCTCAGCGCTTTGCGCCATGTCGGCGCTACAAGAGTTGCGTCTCTACAATAACGCCATCACCGCATTACCCTCCGAGATCGGTTTGTTAGGCCAGTTGCGTGAATTACACCTGATGAAAAACCGTCTCACAACCCTGCCCAATGAGATCGTTCAACTGTCAGAGTTACAGGTGATGGATTTGGAAAACAACGCCATTGCGTACTTACCCGATCAATTCTGCCAATTGCCCAAGCTGAGCACCCTCAATCTGCGTTTCAACCAGTTATCCCGGCTGCCTGATGGCTTTGGGGCATTGAGTTCACTGGTTTCATTGGACTTACGTGCAAACCGATTAAGTGAATTACCGACAAGCATGGCGCAAATGAAAAACCTACGGCGACTGGACCTGCGTTGGAATGACTTCGACCATTATCCAGCGGTGCTTGAACCGCTAATCCAGCAGGGCTGTATGGTTCATTGCTAATTGCCTGACTAAAATCTGTAATGGTGAACAGTTGGTTTTTCAAGCCGTTACAGAGCATTGCGTAACGCTGCGCAGAGTTGGTATTTGGGAATAAAACAGACACGAGCCAGGCGGGTGTGATGAATATACTACGCGTGGGTGCTCTGGATCTTTGTATCTGGAGCCAAAAGCCAAGGTGATGGATACAAAGAGAAAAGCCCCGAGTCGATAACATCAACCCGAGGCCAACTCTAACGCCACACAACGTTAGGTTAGCTTCTTACCTGCCGAGAGGCAAGGAGAAGGAAACGCAATGTTGAATAAAGGAAACATCGTCAAACTGGTCGTTATCTGTACCACCGTTATTTTGCTGGTATGGCTAACGCGCAGCAAACTTTGTGAGCTGCGTATTCGATCGGGCAACACGGAGGTTGCGGCCATTTTGGCCTACGAATCCGAACGGTAAGGCAACCCAACGGCGGGGGCCTGCTCCCGCCCGTTGGTTGTTGGCGTGTAGATCTATGAGCACCCTTTTCCTACAAATTAAAACGACGGGTTTCTGGCCCGTCGTTTTTACTTTATTAGCCGCACCTGGCTTGCTATTTCTTAGCCAAATCCGTCATAGCTGCTTTTCAGGCCGTTGCAGAGCATTGCGTAACGCTGCGCAAAGTCGATAGTTCGGGTTAAAACAGACACGAGCCAGACGAGTGTGAAGAATATACTACGCGTGGGTGCTCTGGATCTTTGTATCTGGAGCCAAAAGCCAAGGTGATGGATACAAAGAGAAAAGCCCCGAGTCGATAACATCAACCCGAGGCCAACTCTAACGCCTACACAACGTTAGGTTAGCTTCTTACCTGCCGAGAGGCAAGGAGAAGGAAACGCAATGTTGAATAAAGGAAACACCGTCAAACTGGTCGTTATCTGTACCACCGTTATCTTGCTGGTATGGCTAACGCGCAGCAAACTTTGTGAGCTGCGTATTCGATTGGGCAACACGGAGGTTGCGGCCATTTTGGCCTACGAATCCGAACGGTAAGGCAACCCAACGGCGGGGGCCTGCTCCCGCCCGTTGGTTGTTGGCGTGTAGATCTACGAGCACCCTTCTCCTACAAATAAAAAACGACGGGTTATAGCCCGTCGTTACAGTTTGTTAAAAGCTGCTGAAATTTTAGGAAAAGAACAGGTTAGAGAATAGTGGCGCTGCATGCTGCGCCCATTTAGCAGCGTGTAACGCCCGGTAGAGAGTTAATAAGCGACCTTAACGATATAAATCGTCCCGCGAGTAAGGTTCAATCTCACCTTCCTTACGTGTTTTCAGCAGCTTCAAAATCCAGGTATATTGTTCCGGATTAGGACCCACCAGGTTTTCCACCTCTTCGTTCATGCGGCGCGCAATGCGAAGGTCGTCGGCTTCGGCCAGATCATCCATCGGCTCACGGATATAAATGTCCAGCATGCTGGTTTTACCGTCATAAACCGGGAATAGCGGCACGATCGCCGCTTTGCAGACTTTCATCAAGCGGCCGACCGCAGGCAATGTGGCTTTATAGGTCGCAAAGAAATCCACGAATTCACTGTGCTCGGCACCGTGATCCTGATCCGGCAGATAATAGCCCCAATAACCATGGCGCACCGAACTGATAAAAGGCTTGATGCCATCGTTGCGGGCGTGCATACGGCCACCAAACTTGCGGCGCACGCTATTCCACAGATAGTCGACCAGTGGGTTGCTCTGGTTATGGAACATCGCTGCCATGGGTTGCCCGCGCGCAGCCATCAGCATCGCTGGCACATCGACGGCCCAGCCGTGCGGCACCAGGAAAATCACGTTGCGGCCTTCCTCACGGATTTTATCCAGCACTTCTTCACCGTGCCAACGTACGCGCTTGAGTACTTTCTCCGGTTTGGTACAGGCCAGTTCCGCCATCAGGATCATCGATTGCGGTGCGGTGGCAAACATCTCATCGATAATTTGTTCGCGTTGCTGTTCCGGCAGTTCCGGCATGCAATAGAGCAGATTGATACGGGCGCGGCGTCGTGCCCCTTTCGCAACCTTGCCAGCCAGTTTACCAATCGCACCCAGTAATGGATCTCGCATTCGAGCAGGGACCAGAGAAATACCGGCCATCAGCCCGGTTCCCAACCAAACGCCCCAGTAGCGCGGATGATAGAAGGCTTTATCAAATTGTGGGATGAACTCTACGTTCGATTTCTTCTCGTTTTGCATGACCTGCTCTCATTCAACGCATCTGCTCGCAAAATATATACCCGTCGTCTTTCAAGCTGCAGCGTTGTTACCTGCGCTTGTTCACCCCAGTCACTTACTAAAAGTAAGCTCCTGGGATGAACAAGCTTGTCGCCTAGCTGCAACTTGAAATCCATAGGGTATAAAACTATACACCTAATTACTGTCAAGCAACGTGCCAGGTTAGAACCGCAACCGTACGCTGACAACATAAGGTATTTGTGGCCTCGAGCAGGCACTAATAAAAACATCGGCCCGAAATCAGGCCGATGGGAAATCATAAGGGATAGCGACGGTTAATCCAGCTGCAGCTGTGGCACCACTTCCTTCACCTGTGCCAGGTAATCGCTGCGATCTTTCCCCATCAGCCCTTCAGAGCGAGGCAATTTAGCCGTCAATGGGTTTACCGCTTGCTGGTTAGTCCACATTTCATAATGCAAATGTGGGCCGGTAGAGCGGCCGGTGTTACCGGAAAGCGCAATGCGATCGCCACGTTTCACCTTCTGCCCTGGCTTGACCAACAGCTTTTTCAAGTGCATATAGCGCGTGGTGTATTGGCGGCCATGGCGGATCGCCACATAGTTACCTGCCGCGCCACTGCGCTTGGCGATCACCACTTCACCGTCACCCACCGCCAACACTGGCGTGCCGACCGGCATGGCAAAGTCGACGCCTTTATGCGGTGCAATGCGCCCGGTCACCGGATTTACGCGGCGTGGATTAAAGTTGGAAGAAATACGGAACTGCTTCATGGTCGGGAAACGCATAAAGCCACGTGCCAGCCCGGAACCCTGACGATCGTAGAACTTGCCGTCATCGGCGCGGATGGCGAAGTAGTCTTTGCCGCTGCTGCGCATACGTACGCCCAACAGTTGGCTTTGCTCGCTCTTGCCGTCAAACTCTTCGCGCGACATCAACACCGCGAACTGATCGCCTTTGCGCAGCTTGCGAAAATCAAGCTGCCATTGCAGGGCTTTGATCACCGCATTGATCTCGGCACGGCTCAGGCCAGCCGCCGAGGCGCTGCTGACAAAGCTGCCATTCAGCTTGCCGGTCAGTACACTGTTGCGCCATTCACCCTTCTGGGTTTCCTTGGTTTCTTTAAAGGAATTGCCCACACGATCATAGGTGCGGGTTTCACGGCGTGAAACCTCCCAGGTCAGGCGCTTAAGATCGCCATCTTCGGTAAGTGTCCAGGAGAGTTGCTGGCCAATTTTCAGGTTACGCAAATCGCGGTTCTGCGAAGCCAGCAGCGAAACATCCGACATTTCGATGCCGTACTGGGTCAGAATACTGCCGAGCGTGTCACCGGTAGAAACCACATATTCATGCACACCTTCCTCTCCGGCGACCTTCTGGTCCAGCTCATCCTCAGGGATGTCATCATCGGGGGTAGGTTGGTCGGCATCAATAGGTTCACTGGCTTCGGGCTGCAATGCCCTTAACTGGTTGGCTTCCAACTCGACGCTTTTAACAATAGGGTTATGTTCTGGGTGATAAACGGAAGGCCGCCAAACAGCGACGGCCAACGTAACGACTGTCAACGACCCTAGCATTACGCGATGGGGCCGAGGCAGGTTGTTATACGCCAGAGTGATAGTTCGGACTATCTTCTGCACTCAATAATATCCTCATAATCTTTACTTCAGGCAGCTCACGTACTGGTTGGACAGCGCTGTCAGGAAGTTCCCGTAGCTGTCTTTCCCCAGTTCGATGCCGGTGCCCAGCGGGTCCAGCGTTCCAGAACGCACATTGGTACCCTTGGCAACGGCATTAATTACGGCCGGTCTGAATTGTGGCTCAGCAAAAACGCAGACTGCTTTCTGCTCAACCAACTGTGTTCGAATTTGGTGTAAACGCTGTGCGCCAGGTTGAATTTCGGGATTAACGGTAAAATGACCCAGTGGGCTCAAGCCGAAGTGTTTTTCAAAGTAGCCATAAGCGTCATGAAAAACAAAATATCCCTTACCTTGCACAGGCGTTAGCATCTTAACAAGATTTTTATCAGTTTGCGCTAGCTGATCCTCGAACTGGCGCAGGTTTGCGTCTAATTTGTCCTTCTTTTGCGGCATAAGTTCCAATAATCTGTCGTGAATCGCGATCGCGGTCACTTTTGCCACCTCTGGCGACAGCCAAACGTGCATATTATAGTCACCGTGATGATGGTCATGTCCATCGTCACCATCCGCATGACTATGCGCTTCGGCTGCATGATCATGGTCATGATCGTCATCGCCTTTCATCAATAACGGCTGTACCGCAGGCAGTTCACTAATCGCAAGCTGCTTATTGGCGGGCAACTGCGTCAGGGATTTGGTCAGAAAAGCCTCCATATCTGGCCCTACCCACAGTACCAGGTCGGCGCTACGCAGCCGCTGAATGTCCGACGGGCGCAAGGCGAAGTCGTGAGGTGAAGCACCGTCCGGCAGTAATATCTCGGTAGGCGTTACCCCATCAGCAATTGCGGAGGCGATAAAACCCAGCGGGCGGATAGAGGTCACTACGGCGGCCGTCGCATTGCCCGCCATTACCAGAGCCGTTGCCAGCAGAGTGCGTTGCAGCCATTTATTTTTCTGTACCATCATCAGTAATCCCGTCGTTTTCAGCAAAGAAGCGTGATATTATAACATTCGGTTAGTTCTGCAAAATGTAATCACGATATGTCTACACTGGCAACGCTAAAAAATATCTCTGTTTCTTTTGGTACCCGGCGGGTACTGACAAATATCTCTCTCAACCTGCAACCGGGTCGTATTCTGACGCTCCTCGGTCCTAACGGGGCTGGCAAGTCAACGCTGGTTCGTGTGGTGCTGGGCCTGATTGCCCCTACGGAAGGCACGCTGGAACGCCTGCCGGGGTTGCGCATTGGCTATGTGCCACAAAAGCTGCATCTCGATGCCACCCTGCCCTTGACCGTCAATCGCTTTATGCGGCTCAAGCCTGGGGTGAAAAAGGCCGACATCCTGCCCGCGCTCAAACGCGTGCATGCCGCGCACCTGTTGGATCAGCCCATGCAAAAGTTGTCCGGCGGCGAAAACCAACGGGTGTTACTGGCACGTGCGCTGTTGAATCAACCGCAGTTGCTGGTACTGGATGAGCCCACACAAGGGGTAGACGTTAACGGCCAGTTGGCGTTATACGACTTGATCGACAAATTACGCAAAGAGCTGGGCTGCGCGGTACTGATGGTTTCCCATGACCTACACCTGGTGATGGCCAAAACCGACGATGTCCTGTGCCTGAATCAACATATCTGCTGCTCCGGCACGCCGGAAGTTGTGTCAATGCACCCGGAGTTTATCGCCATGTTCGGTAATCGGGGCGCTGAGCAGTTGGCGATCTATCGCCATCACCATAATCACCGTCACGACCTGCAAGGCAGAATTGTGCTGAAAAAAACCGGGGGCCGTGAGGCATGATTGAACTGTTATTGCCCGGCTGGCTGGCCGGTGTGCTGTTGGCTGCGGCGGCGGGCCCGCTGGGTTCATTTGTGGTCTGGCGCCGGATGTCTTACTTTGGCGATACGCTGGCACATGCTTCGTTGCTTGGTGTGGCCTTCGGCTTATTGCTGGACGTGAATCCGTTTTATGCAGTGATTGCCGTTACGCTGCTGTTGGCCTTGGTGCTGGTTTGGCTGGAGCGCCGTCCACAGTTGTCGATCGATACGTTGCTCGGCATTATGGCGCATAGTGCGCTCTCGCTGGGTCTGGTGGTGGTCGCACTGATGTCCAACGTGCGCGTAGATCTGATGGCTTATCTGTTTGGGGATTTGCTGTCAGTGACGATCAGCGATATCTGGATGATCGGCACCGGCGTGGTGATTGTGCTGCTGGTGCTCTGGTGGCAATGGCGCGATCTGCTGTCGATGACCATCAGCCCGGAGATGGCGCATGTCGATGGCGTTAACCTGCCCCGCGCACGTACCATTTTGATGCTGGTGACCGCCTTGACCATCGGGCTGGCCATGAAGTTTGTTGGCGCACTGATTATTACGTCACTACTGATTATCCCGGCGGCAACCGCACGGCGTTTTGCCCGCACTCCTGAACAAATGGCCGGTTATGCGGTATTGATAGGGATAATTGCGGTCACCGGCGGGCTAACCTTCTCAGCGTTCTACGATACGCCAGCTGGGCCTTCGGTAGTGTTAAGCGCTGCGGTGCTGTTTGTACTGAGCCTGTCGAAAAAGCAGCAGGCTTGATCTCATTACGCCAGGGTCTCCCCTGGCGTAACTCCTGGATTGCTACTTCTCTTCCCGCTCGATACCAAAGTGCTTATAGGCATGATTGGTCGCCATTCGCCCACGCGGAGTACGCTGAATAAACCCCTGTTGGATCAGGAAGGGTTCGATCACGTCTTCTATCGTTTCACGCTCTTCACCGATCGCCGCCGCCAGGTTATCCAACCCCACCGGGCCACCGGTAAATTTGTCGATGATCGCCAGCAACAGCTTGCGGTCCATATAGTCGAAACCTTCCGCATCGACGTTCAGCATATCCAACGCCTGCATGGCCACTTCGCCATTGATCACCCCGTTGGCACGTACTTCGGCAAAGTCGCGCACGCGGCGCAGCAGGCGGTTGGCAATACGTGGCGTACCGCGGGCGCGACGTGCCACTTCATGCGCCCCATCGGTAGACAGATCAAGACCCAGGCAGTTGGCACTGCGGGAAACGATATGTTCCAGATCGGCCACCTGATAGAACTCCAGACGCTGCACAATACCGAAACGATCGCGTAACGGGGAGGTCAAGGAGCCAGCACGGGTGGTTGCCCCAACCAGAGTGAACGGTGGCAAGTCGAGCTTGATCGAACGTGCCGCCGGACCTTCACCGATCATGATATCCAGCTGATAGTCTTCCATCGCTGGATACAGGATCTCTTCCACCACCGGTGAAAGACGGTGGATTTCGTCGATAAACAGGACGTCATGGGGCTCCAGGTTGGTCAGCATTGCCGCCAAATCCCCAGCCTTTTCCAGCACCGGACCAGAAGTGGTACGTAGGTTAACGCCCATCTCATTGGCCACGATGTTGGCCAAGGTGGTTTTACCCAGCCCAGGCGGCCCGAAAATCAACAGATGGTCCAGTGCATCGCCGCGCTGTTTGGCAGCCTGAATAAAGATTTCCATCTGCTCACGCACGTGCGGCTGGCCAACATACTCCGTCAGCAGCTTGGGGCGGATCGCACGATCCAGCACCTCTTCTTCATTGAACGGCTCGGCAGAGATCAGGCGGTCGGCTTCAATCATGGTCTACCCCTTTCCGGTCTACAGTGCGGCACGTAATGCTTCGCGGATTAATGCCTCGCAATCCGCACCCGGCTTGGCAACCTTGCTGACCATCCGGCTGGCTTCCTGCGGCTTATAGCCCAAGGCCACCAGCGCAGAGGCCGCTTCGGCTTCAATATCCATCTCCGCCGCTTTGGCCGCACTGGCCGGCAGAGGGATTTCGCTGCTGTTGTTGAACAGATCGCCGTTCAGGCCTTTGAAGCGGTCTTTCATTTCGACGACCAGACGCTCGGCGGTTTTCTTGCCCACGCCTGGTAATTTGATCAACGTAGTAATCTCTTCACGTTCTACCGCGCTGACAAACTGCTGGGCAGACATGCCTGAAAGGATCGCCAACGCCAGTTTTGGCCCTACGCCGTTCACTTTAATCAGCTCACGGAACAGCGCTCGCTCTTGCTTATCATTGAACCCATACAGCAGCTGTGCATCTTCACGCACCACGAATTGGGTAAACACGATAGCCTCTTGCCCCAGCTCCGGCAGCTCGTAAAAGCAGGTCATCGGCATATGCACTTCATACCCGACGCCATTGGTTTCAAGTAACACCAGCGGTGGCTGCTTTTCCAGAATAATTCCTCTGAGACGACCTATCATTACCCCTCCTGAATGGATCCCTGTACGCGGCGCACTGCCACGCAGTATTGATACAGCTTATACCATAAAAAAGGCTGGATGAATATCCAGCCTCCGATTGATAACAAAACGGCCATGCCTCGGCGGGCGCAGCATGCGGGCCACTAAGTTACAGGCCCCTAACGCAAACGCCCGCGCGCCAAATTCAACCGCCCTTCACTCATACGCAGCACGTTCTGGCTGAGATGGCAGTGAGTAATGGCGATAGCCAACGCATCCGCGGCATCCGCCTGTGGATTGGCAGACAGCTTCAGCAGTGAGCGAACCATATGCTGCACCTGAGACTTTTCCGCCGCACCGGTACCGACCACCGTCTGTTTCACCTGACGCGCCGCGTACTCAAACACTTCCAGGTTTTGATTGACGGCGGCAACGATCGCCACCCCCCGCGCCTGCCCCAGCTTCAGCGCCGAGTCCGGGTTCTTGGCCATAAACACCTGTTCGATGGCGAAGAAATCCGGTTTAAACTGGGTGATGATTTCGCTCACGCCGGCATAAATCAGCTTCAGGCGCGTTGGCATATCATCCACCACGGTACGAATACAACCGCTGGCAACATAGGTCAGTTGGCGGCCCTGCTGGCGGATCAGGCCATAGCCGGTGACGCGCGAGCCGGGATCGATACCCAGTATGATCGCCATTGCTACCACCACCCTGCATTGATTGTTGCCTGGCGTTGCCGGTTGGCAACGCCATCGTTCAGCCGCATTACAGCGTTTCAGCGATCTCGTCGGAGATCTCACCGTTATGGTAAACCTCCTGCACGTCGTCACAGTCTTCCAGCATGTCGATCAAGCGCAGTAACTTAGGCGCAGTTTCCGCATCCATATCCGCTTTGGTGGACGGGATCATGGAAACCTCGGCCGAGTCTGCCTCAAAGCCTGCGGCGGTCAACGCGTCTTTCACTTCGCCCAGATTTTCCCAGGCGGTGAAGACGTCAATAGCACCATCGTCATAGGTCTGGATATCTTCGGCACCCGCTTCCAGCGCGGCTTCCATCACAGTGTCTTCATCCAGGCCCGGTGCATAGGTGATCACGCCTTTTTTGGTGAACAGATAGGCCACGGAACCGTCGGTGCCCAGGTTGCCACCACACTTGGTGAAGGCATGGCGCACTTCTGCCACGGTACGGTTACGGTTGTCACTCAGGCACTCGATCATTACCGCAGTGCCGCCAGGGCCGTAACCTTCATAGATGATGGTTTCCATATTGGTATCATCATCGCCGCCTACGCCACGGGCGATAGCACGGTTCAAGGTATCGCGTGTCATGTTGTTGGACAGCGCTTTATCGATAGCCGCACGCAGACGCGGGTTCGAACCCGGATCGCCGCCGCCCAATTTGGCGGCAGTCACCAACTCACGGATAATTTTGGTGAAAATCTTACCGCGTTTAGAATCTTGTGCAGCTTTGCGGTGTTTGGTGTTGGCCCATTTACTATGACCTGCCATAAAAAATATCTCCAAAAAGAACTACTGGACAGAATGGATCACAAACTCTTCAATCGCCTGCTGATTACTCCAGGACTTGGTCAGTTTGACCGCCTCGGACGCCTCAAGCCATTGGTAAGCATGATGTTCGGTCAAGACCGGATCGCGCTCATCAGGTAACGCCAGACAGAACCAGTGCTCTTTATTACGCGTGGTTCCCGGCGCATAGCGGTGTCGCAAATGGACAAAGAGTTCAAATTCCACACAGCGCTGGCAATCGAGCAACGGCAGACCCTCTGCTGCGATATCGATGCCAATCTCTTCCATGACTTCGCGCTGTGCGGCATGCGGCGGCGATTCGGCGTCTTCAAGGCTGCCGGTGACCGACTGCCAGAACTCCGTATCGTCACGCCGCTGTAACATCAGCACCCGGCCACTGGATTTTGCATAAATCACCACCAGAATAGACTCGGGCCGCTTGTAATTCATCACTCGCTCTCTTGTTCGGCTGAGGCTTTCTTCACCACGCTGATCGCCAGTTCCTGCAACGAAGCCGGGTTGGCGAAGCTTGGTGCATCGGTCATCAGACAGGCTGCCGCGGTGGTTTTCGGGAAGGCGATAACGTCACGGATGTTCTCGGTACCGGTTACCAGCATCACCAAACGATCCAGACCGAAGGCCAAACCGGCGTGCGGAGGAGTGCCGTACTTCAGCGCATCCAGCAGGAAGCCAAACTTCTCGCGTTGTTCTTGCTCATTGATGCCAAGAATACCGAAAACGGTTTGCTGCATTTCACTGCGGTGAATACGCACGGAACCGCCACCCACTTCATAGCCGTTCAGCACCATATCGTAAGCATTGGCGATAGCTGAGGTAGGATCCTTTTGCAGCTCTTCCGGGCTCATATCGCGCGGAGCGGTAAACGGATGGTGCATCGCCGCCAGGCCACCTTCACCGTCTTCTTCGAACATTGGGAAATCGACCACCCACAGCGGTGCCCAGCTGTCGAGTTTGGTCAGGCCCAGATCGCGGCCGATTTTCAAGCGCAGCGCGCCCATGGCGTCGGTAACGATTTTAAAGCTGTCGGCACCGAAGAACAGAATGTCACCGGTTTGCGCATTGGTGCGCGCCAGGATCGCTTCCAGCACTTCGGCACTGAGGAATTTGGCAATCGGGCTTTGCACGCCTTCCATACCTGCAGCACGATCGTTAACCTTCAACCATGCCAAACCTTTGGCACCGTAGATATTAACGAAAGCGCCGTATTCATCGATCTGCTTACGAGTCAGCTGTGCGCCACCCGGAACACAAATCGCGGCCACGCGGCCTTTGGCATCGTTCGCCGGGCCAGAGAACACTTTAAACTCAACGTCTTTAACCAGGTCGGCAACGTCCACCAGCTCCAGTGGGTTACGCAGGTCTGGCTTATCGGAACCGTAACGGCGCATCGCTTCGGCAAAGGTCATGATCGGGAATTTACCCAGATCGACGCCCTTCACGTCCAGCCACAGTTCATGCACCAGTTGCTCCATCACTGCACGCACTTGCTCGGCGCTCATGAAAGAGGTTTCCACGTCTATCTGGGTGAATTCCGGCTGACGATCCGCGCGCAGGTCTTCATCACGGAAGCACTTGACGATCTGGTAGTAACGGTCGAAGCCAGACATCATCAGCAGCTGCTTGAACAACTGTGGGGACTGCGGCAATGCGTAGAACTTACCTTTATGTACGCGGCTTGGTACCAGATAGTCACGGGCACCTTCCGGCGTAGCTTTGGTCAGCATTGGGGTTTCGATATCCAGGAAACCGTGGCTGTCCATAAAGCGGCGCACAAAGCTGGTGATCTTGGCACGGGTTTTCAGGCGGTCGGCCATTTCCGGGCGACGCAGATCCAGGTAGCGATATTTCAGACGCGCTTCTTCGCTGTTGGTCTGGTTAGAGTCCAACGGCAGCGGTTCGGAGCGGTTGATGATCTCAAGCTGATGAGCAAACACCTCAACTTCGCCAGTCGCCATATCCTTGTTGGTCTGGCTTTCCGGGCGCGCACGCACGGTACCGACGATCTGGATGCAGAACTCGTTACGCAGTTCGAAGGCTTTGTCGAAGGCCGCTTTCTGATCCGGATCGAAGAACACCTGGACGATGCCTTCGCGGTCACGCATATCAATAAAGATCAGGCCACCCAGATCGCGGCGGCGGTTGACCCAACCACACAAAGTGACTTCCTGGCCGACGTGGGCCAGATTCAACTGCCCGCAATATTCAGTACGCATACGCTATCCTTTTGACTTAAGCCGATTCGGCCGGAGGTTGGCAGCAGTTGCTGTTTCCGCACGGCTATTATCTGACGAATTGTTATTTATCACCCGGTTTGAAGTCTGTTGCATACCAGCCGGTGCCCTTTAACTGGAAACCGCTGGCAGAGATCAACTTGGTCAATGCGGGCTGCCCACACGCCGGACATTGAGTCAACGGCGCGTCGGAAAATTTTTGTAGTTTCTCTAATCGATGTTGGCATGAGCCACATGCATATTCATAAATCGGCATAGATCGCTGGATTAAAGATTGGTGAAAAAAGGCGGTCATTATAAAGGAAATTCATGCGCCAGATAAGAGCGAACACGGCATTGTTGCAATGCTAAATGGTGCCAAGCGCCAAGAAACAACACATCGGTTAACAAATTTCCCATTAACCAGCAGCAGTTTTATCACGTAGCCTGTATACCCGTCGTCTTTCAAATGCTAGTGACGCAACCTAATCCACTTTAACCCAGAGACGCTCCCAATGCTGAAACTTGATGCCCAAACTACCGCCCTGGTCCTGATCGATCTGCAACACGGCATTTTACCTTACGCCGCTGGCCCGCATAGTGCTAGCCAAGTCGTCACCCATGCAGCCCATCTGGCAGGGCGCTTTCGCGCGCTGAATGCCCCCGTGTTTCTGGTTCGCGTCGGTTGGTCTGATTCCTTTGCCGAAGCGCTCAAGCAGCCGGTAGATAAACCTTCACCGTCTCCGGTCGGCGGGCTGCCAGAGTCCTGGTGGGAATTCCCCGAAGAACTGGCGGTACAAGACAGCGATGTGTTGATCACCAAACGTCAATGGGGCGCATTCTATGGCACCGATCTGGACCTGCAACTGCGCCGTCGGGGTATCAAATCGGTGGTATTGGGCGGTATCGCCACCAATATAGGCGTGGAGTCTACCGCTCGTGCGGCCTGGGAACATGGCTACGAGTTGGTGATCGCCGAAGACATGTGCAGCACTTACAGCGCCGAGGCGCACCAATTCGCCTTCGACAATATCTTCCCGCGTATTGCCCGTGTGCGCAGCACCAGTGAGATCCTTGCTGCGCTGTAAAATCTCATCTAGCTGTTGATAAAGAGTAACAGGTGGAAGTCATGCAGAACGCCGACACGCCGTAAATCCGTCCATGGAGGCTCGTATCGCGCATCCCTACGCTCAACGGTCGGCTAACCTGCATTGACCTCCCCCCGCCTCAAGCTCAGGTGTTGCGGCGGTAAACGCAGTTTTAGGCACTTGAAAGCAAGGCAGTATGACGCTACCGTTGTTGCCAAAATGTAAAACAGGGAAGATGAGCGTTTGATGTATATCGGACTACCGCAATGGCAACATCCGGCCTGGAACCGCATCGGCCTGCGCGATCTGGCGGACTACAGCCGCTATTTCAACTGTGTGGAAGGTAACACCACCTTCTACGCTTTGCCGAAGGCGGAAATTGTGCATCGCTGGCGCGACATGACCGGAGATGATTTCCGTTTTTGCTTTAAATTCCCCTCAGCGATCAGCCATAAAGCAGCACTGCGCGGCTGTGAAGTCGATATCAAGGCGTTTTATGACTGCCTGCGCCCCCTTGAAGGGCGTATCGGGCAGCTGTGGTTGCAGTTGCCCGCCGCCTTTGCACCCGAGCATCTGGGCATTCTGTGGGCATTTCTTGATGCGTTACCACCGGAGTTCACCTACGGAGTCGAGGTCCGTCATCTGGAATTTTTCGCCAAGGGTGAGGCAGAACGTCAACTGAATCAGGGTTTGCACCAACGCGGCATTAACCGGACCATCCTCGATAGCCGCCCGCTGCACCATGCCAAACCGCACAGCCCAGCGATCCGCGATGCACAACAGAAAAAGCCCAAACTGCCGGTGCATGCAGTGGTAACGGCTAACAACCCGCTGATCCGCTTTATCGGCGGTGACGTGCTGGCGGACAATCAGCGCTGGTTTGAGTCATGGCAACAGAGGTTGCCTGACTGGTCGCAGCAACATCAGCCTTATCTGTTTATTCACACGCCAGATAACAGCGATTCACCGCAGCAGGCACAGAAAATCTGGCAAGGGCTACACGGCATAATTCCGAATTTAGCGATGCCTCCAGACTGGCCAGAGCAAGAAACCTTGTTTTAACCTATTAATCTGATGGGTCCTATCGGATATTTCCTCGCGACAGTCGCGATGATGGCAGTTATGATGCTCGTTGCCAGATTTGGTTACGAATGGAGTTAAAAATGGTAAGCGCGCTCTATGTGGTGCTTGGCGCATTGTTGTTGATCAAACTCTCTTATGACGTGGTCAGGTTGAGGATGCAGTACCGGGTCGCCTACGGTGACGGCGGGTTCTACGAGCTGCAAACCGCGATCCGCGTACATGGTAACGCCGTGGAATACATCCCGATCGCCGCCATCCTGTTGGTGATCATGGAGATGAACGGTGCCGAAGTCTGGATGGTGCATCTGTGTGGTTTGCTGCTGATGGCAGGCCGGCTGGTTCACTACTACGGTTTACGTAACCGTGAAGTCCGCTGGCGCCGTTCGGGTATGGCGGCTACCTATCTTTCTTTGATACTGATGGTGATAGCTAATATCGTTTATCTGCCGTGGGACATTATCTTCAGTTTGCACTGATATCCCCTCTGTTCAGGCGGCCACGCCGCCTGCTTCTGCCTGCGTCGCTTTTCTGTTAGTATACGCCCCTTCGAATTCTGACCTGATTTGCCGCTATGCCAAACCGCGATACTCTTTTTTCCGCCCCGATCGCCAAACTGGGCGACTGGACCTTCGACGAGCGCGTTGCTGAAGTCTTCCCAGACATGATCCAGCGTTCCGTTCCGGGCTACTCCAATATCATTTCGATGATTGGCATGCTGGCCGAACGTTTTGTCCAGCCACACAGCCGGGTGTATGACCTGGGGTGCTCGCTCGGCGCGGCCACGCTATCGATGCGCAGGAACATCAGCGTCGAAGGTTGTCAGATTATTGCGGTCGATAATTCCCCCGCGATGGTAGAGCGCTGCCGCCGCCATCTTGATGCGTTCCGTGCCGATACGCCGGTCGATGTCATTGAGGCGGACATTTTAGACATTACCATCGAAAACGCCTCGATGGTGGTGCTGAACTTCACCCTACAGTTTCTTGAACCGACCGATCGGCTGCGCCTGCTCGAACAGGTTTATCGCGGGCTACGTCCGGGCGGCGCCCTGGTGCTGTCAGAGAAATTCAGCTTTGAGGATGCGGACGTCGGTGAACTGTTGTTCAACATGCACCACGACTTCAAACGCGCCAACGGCTACAGCGAATTGGAAATCAGCCAAAAGCGCAGCATGTTGGAAAACGTGATGCTGACCGATTCGGTCGAAGCGCATAAAGCGCGCCTCAGGCAAGCCGGTTTTGAACATGCAGAAGTCTGGTTCCAATGTTTCAACTTCGGCTCGTTGATCGCCCTGAAATCAGGAGAAACCGCATGATCGAGTTTGGAGACTTCTACCAGCGCATTGCCAAAAGCCCGCTGAGCCACTGGCTGGATACGCTGCCGGCGCAAATCACCGCCTGGCAGCGCGAATCGCTGCATGGCAAATTCAAGCAGTGGTTCAATTCGGTAGAGCACCTACCTTCCCTGACGCCGACCCAGTTGGATTTATTACATGGCGTACGTGCCGAGATGGAACAACCGCTGTCACCTGGCCAGCTCGAAGGCATTGAGAAAATGCTGCGTACGCTGATGCCGTGGCGCAAAGGGCCCTTCTCGCTTTATGGCATTGATATCGATACCGAATGGCATTCCGACTGGAAGTGGGATCGAGTGCTGCCGCATATTTCCCCACTGGCTGGCCGTACCATTCTGGATGTGGGTTGCGGCAGCGGTTACCATCTGTGGCGCATGGTCGGTGCCGGGGCGCATCTGGCGGTCGGTATCGATCCGATGCAACTGTTCCTGTGCCAGTTTGAAGCGGTGCGTAAATTGCTGGGTGGCGATCAACGCGCCCATGTGTTGCCGCTGGGTATCGAACAACTGCCCGAACTGGCCGCTTTCGACACCGTTTTCTCGATGGGCGTGCTTTATCACCGCCGCTCCCCGCTGGACCACCTGTATCAGTTGAAAAACCAGCTGGTTTCCGAGGGTGAGCTAGTGTTGGAAACGCTTGTAGTGCCAGGCGATCGTCATCAGGTATTGGTGCCGGGCGACCGCTATGCGCAGATGCGTAACGTCTACTTTATTCCGTCTGCCGAAGCGCTGAAGTGCTGGCTGGAGAAATGCGGATTTGTGGACGTTAGAATTGCCGATATCTGCCCGACCAGCACTGAAGAGCAGCGCCGGACTGACTGGATGACCAGCGAGTCACTGGCTGAGTTTCTCGATCCTCAGGATCCAACCAAAACGATTGAAGGCTACCCGGCGCCAATCCGCGCCGTGCTGATCGCCAAAAAACCGTAAGCCTCAATCAACTCACTATGTAAGGGCGTAGCAATTCTACGCCCTTTTAGTTGCCTTGTTATTTTCTCAAAGCCTCTAGCAGATCCTTTTCAAACACCCCGCTGGATGAACACTCGAAAGGCTTGACCTTATCGTTGCCATCGCCCGCGACTAGCCCCGCAACGCCATTGACTTGCACCATCACGTTAGTCCCTTCTCCGGCGCTAAAAATCTGCACCAGGATCCGGTAGGTAACATTCAGATTAGACGGCCCAGGCTGGTCTGAACAAGTCAGATACAGACTGGCCAGTTCAGTATCATTGCCCGTCGTGCCAACAATCCCAAGATGTGGGTCGACAACCGTGGCCTTTAACCCTTTCTGCGCAAAAATTGCCTCGGCACGGGTTAACAGCTCATCCGGCTTACGGTTACCTATCAAGGTGGGCTTCTCCGCAGCAGTCGGTTCACCAGTGGCAGTTTCAGCCGCACTGCCGGGCTGGTTACCGGTTTTGGTTGGCCCATACACCGAGACGCAACCACTCAATGCCAATGCCAGCAAAAAAGTAAAATATCTCATCACTCACCTGTAATACAGCGTGGCGCAGGCCGTTAACGACATAACAAGGCCGACAATCAGTAAATAACGCATCGCCCCTCCTCCGTTAACGATAATAGGCCGCAACACAGCCCGATAATGAACAACAAACCAACATTAACCACACAACATAAACTCTCATGTATCCTCCTGACCAAAATCGGTTGAACTTGTTTAGTAACAGCACCATCAAACGGTATCTTCTCCACATCAAGATGTCGCTTCCTGTCAGGTGTGCCAGCGCTGGCAATACAATCGTGGGGAACCCAATCGGGGCTCAGCGCTGAGGATTGAACACTTTCTCTGGCGTGGTCGATTGGATAAATTAATAAGGGTGGTTAATGCGATGTGTTGACAGGCTGTTGATGGCCTTGCTTACCATCATGACCGGCATAGGGATTGCCGTCATATTCAATATCGGCGGCACCGTGCAAATGCTCTCGGCCATTTTTCACTGGGTGGAGGGTCTGCGATAAGCCACAGCTGCCGGTTACATTTTATCAATATTTAAACTTAAGGCAGTGGCTCATCGTTAACTAGAGTTAAAGTGTTGGTATCGCGCCAACACCAGAGAAGTATGACCTTGTTTGCCCTGAGCACCTCTACCCTGTTCAGGGCTTTTTTTGCGCACAGATGAAAAAAGCCCCGAAGATTCGGGGCTTCAGACTGGTCTCGCAACCGGGCGCAGCATGCGGCCCCTACGAACTCACTCGGCAGGAGTCAGCATGGCCAACGCGTTCTTCATCGCCTCGACCGTTTCACCATCCACGCAGTAGTGGCTGAATTCGTCAAACTCATTATCGGCACACATGGTGACACCCGCCTTACGGTAACGCATGGTGGAAGGCACCGTATGCCCGGCCGAGCTATGCAATTCCTGAATACCGATATCCACAAACTTATGCATATTGCTCAAACGGACACCTGCACCGGCCATAATCACCGGCCCCTTGCTGGCATGTACCAAGTCGCGCAACAGCGGTAAGCCCAACTCGGCATTTTGCTGCTGCCCAGAGGTCAGAATGCGCGCCACGCCGAGTTGGGTCAGTTGTTCCAGCGCCACCATCGGGTTTTGACACATATCGAACGCACGATGGAAGGTCACCGCCATATTACCGCTTAATTTCATCACCTCGCGCATCCGCGCAAGATCGATATGCCCTTCGTCGTCCAGCATGCCGATGACTACACCGGCAAAACCCATCTCGCGGATTTGCGCCACGTCGTTCTTCATAATCTCAAAATCGACGGAGCTGTAACAGAAATCGCCCCCGCGTGGTCGTACTATTGGATGAACGGGTATCGTTACCCGCTCCCGAGCCAGCCGCAACGATCCAAAGCTCGGCGTCAACCCGCCCTCACTCTGGCTGGCACACAATTCTATGCGGTCAGCGCCCGCATGCTCTGCTGTCATGGCACAGTCGACGCTATAGCAACAAACTTCCAGCTTCATTATTGTTACCCCCAGATAACGGTCAAAAATGCTACAGCAAACGTTTACCCGTCGCCCTTAGGCCACAGGATGACAATCTGATAAAAGTCTTAACGGCACAAGGTGCTAACTATGGCACTCAATTTTGATTAATGGATCGATCGCAGTCACAGTGGCGGCGTTAAGTCGGATAAATAACGCAAACGCATCATTTTTTCCCCTAACCCCCCATTCGAAACAGGCAACGAAAGACACGCTACTGTTTCACCCGTTCACTGGCCACGATGTCACGAATATGATGCGGATGGAATTTGATGGTGACATTGCCATCGGTGATCGCCAAGGTCGGATTGGTCAGGCGTTCGCCCTCACCTTTAGGTGAGCTCTGCTTAAGTTTGATGCCCGGCAGCAGCAAGGCTTCGTCCGCCAGATGTTCCAGGGCGCGAGCATACAGGGTAGCGGGATCGCCGCTTAGCACCAGCTCTACATGTTCCCATCCTTCATGCGGATAGCGCTTCTCGCCGGGGTACGGCAACTCAATACAATCAATCTGCCAAGGACCAACCTGTAGTGGCTCATGGAGATCAAACAGGCAAATCGGCCTGCCATTAATCATCGTCTCCGAAAGCAGCGATCCGCATTGAAACAACCCCTGCCGCCAACGATCGGCGGTGCTGTTCTGATGGCAACGCAGCGAGATATGGTCTGCGCTGAATTTTACCAGCTCAAGATGGAGCCGTTGTGCAAACTGCTCCAGCGCCAGTTCAAAGCGAGGCAAATCCAGCGTCAGGTCGTTAAGTTCAGCGATCGATGACAAGGTAGTCATAAGTTTCTCAGGCTCTCCAGGATCTTTGGCAGGCCAATAATCTACACGTCGAATCGCCTTGAGGCTATGGATCAGAGAATAAAAACCTAACGGATGAACATAATGTTGTCTATTTTGCGCCCAAGCCTATTTTGGACCGAATTATCCTTCATGAAAGATGAAGCAATCAAGAATCGTCTCATATCATAATTAATTAAACCATTATTAATAATCTTAAGAACGCCTAATGTTTAATCGTTCTTTACCCCCTCAAGGACAACATATATAAATCACTTGAAATGGAATCTAAACACAACCCCACAACAAATGTAATGCCATGTTTTTAATGGTAAAAAACAGAAATCATGCGAACAGTCCTAAACAGTGCCATTACAATTGATTCAATGACGTTAATAAGTTAGGTTAGGAGAGCATTTGATTTTGGATAAATAAACATGATCCTGTTAGGTATATCCCTTGTTTTAATAGCCATCGCTGGCTACGCGATTTATCGCCATTTCAAAACTCGTCAGAATAGTGTGTTACGCTCTGGCCGAGGCAATAAAAAGCGCTAAAGCGTCCATTAATCCGCACCCATCAAACCTATGACAGCGGACGGTTTGATTCACCGACTTACCTTTTTGGCCTTCACTTTTCCCCATCTTTCACCATGCCAGCCCGCGTCAACTACTGACGCGGTGCCGTCAATCGGTTACAATTGCAGGCTGTTTTGTGGTTGAGCGTCGCCTGCGATGTGCGGCGTCGTCCCTGCTGGACTGCAAGTTGTGCGCCAAGGCGTTTTGCAGGCCAACAGAGTAAAACCACCTTTTGATCCGGAGGGCGTACTGCACGGCCCTCGTTTGTCATTTAAGGTAACCCGGTGAATATTCAGGCTCTTCTATCAGATAAGGTCAGCCAGGCGCTGATTGCCGCAGGTGCACCTGCCGATTGCGAAGCTCAGGTTCGTCAGTCCGCGAAAGCACAGTTTGGTGACTATCAGGCCAACGGCGTGATGTCCGTTGCCAAAAATCTTGGTATGCCGCCACGACAACTGGCAGAGAAAGTCGTGCAACTGCTGGACCTGGGTGACATCAGCAGCAAAGTGGAAATTGCCGGCCCTGGCTTTATCAATATCTTCCTGAACAGCGAATGGGTTGCCCGCCAGGCCGATGCCACCCTGGGCGCAGCTAAGCTGGGCATTGCCCCCGTTAAGCAGCAAACCATCGTGATCGACTATTCTGCGCCCAACGTGGCGAAAGAAATGCACGTGGGTCACCTGCGCTCCACCATTATTGGCGATGCCGCTGCCCGTACTCAGGAATTCCTGGGCCATAAAGTCATACGCGCCAACCATGTGGGCGACTGGGGTACCCAGTTCGGCATGCTGATCGCCTACCTGGAAAAGATGCAAAACGAGCACGCCAGCGATATGGGGCTGTCGGATCTGGAGCAATTTTACCGCGAAGCCAAGAAAAACTACGACGAAGACGAAGATTTCGCTCTGCGCGCCCGTGGTTACGTGGTCAAACTGCAAGGCGGCGACGAATACTGTCTGAAGATGTGGCGCAAGCTGGTGGACATCACCATGGCGCAGAACCAACTGACCTATAACCGTCTGAATGTCACCCTGACCGAAGATGACGTCATGGGCGAAAGCCTGTACAACGCCATGCTGCCGGGCATCGTTGCCGATCTCAAGGCGAAAGGGCTGGCGGTAGAAAGCGAAGGCGCTACCGTGGTGTTCCTGGACGAGTACAAAAATAAAGACGGCGATCCGATGGGTGTCATCATCCAGAAGAAAGATGGCGGTTATCTGTATACCACTACCGATATTGCCTGCGCCAAATACCGTTTCGAGACCCTGGGTGCCGATCGTGTTCTGTATTACATCGACTCGCGCCAGCATCAGCACCTGATGCAAGCCTGGACTATCGTGCGCAAAGCAGGTTACGTGCCAGACTCCGTCTCGCTGGAACACCACATGTTCGGCATGATGCTGGGTAAAGACGGCAAGCCGTTCAAGACCCGTTCAGGCGGCACCATCAAACTCTCCGATCTGCTGGATGAAGCCGTTGAACGCGCCAGCAAACTGATTGCCGAGAAGAACCCGGACATGCCTGCCGACGAAATGCAGAACGTGGCGAACGCGGTCGGCATCGGTGCGGTGAAATATGCCGATCTGTCGAAAAGCCGTACCACGGACTACATCTTCGATTGGGATAACATGCTGACCTTCGAGGGCAACACCGCGCCGTATATGCAGTATGCCTATACCCGCGTCGCCTCGGTGTTCAAGCGTGCTGGCGTGGATGAAAGCAACCTGACGCTGCCGTTGGTGATGACCGAAGAACGTGAAGTCGCGCTGGCAACTCGCCTGCTACAGTTCGAAGAAACCCTCACCGTGGTCGCCCGTGAAGGTACGCCGCACGTGATGTGTACCTACCTGTACGACCTGGCGGGGCTGTTCTCTGGCTTCTACGAGCATTGCCAGATCCTCAATGCCGAAAGCGAAGAAGCTCGTCAGAGCCGCCTGAAGTTGGCTCTGCTGACCGCTAAAACGTTGAAAACCGGTCTGGATACGCTCGGGATCGAAACTGTCGAACGCATGTAATCCCATTCGATAGCCGTAAAAAAGGTCGCGTTAGCGACCTCAGACTGCTGACGAACCCCACATTTTCAGGTGGGGTTCTTCTTTTTTTAGCGACCGCAGGTCGCGATCGCGATATTTTTCCATAACCACCTCATTTGCGACGTCTGTTCGCCCAAGGCATCTTGCTGGCCTTCCCAAGAGGCTTTCCACCACCGGTAAAGACAATAAAGTAGCGCCAGTAGCGCTATCTTCTTCATATTCTGCGCCGTGGCCGCAAGCAGGCACTGCATTTGTACTTTCGACAGACCGCGGAACCGCGCATATCGATGCCCATGGTGCTGTTTCGCATCCGCGAAGCTTCTTTCAACCGTTTCTTTGCGCCGCGCATACACCTTCTTGCCCCATTTCGTCAGTCGCAACCTGTTCGCTTCCTCTTTCGCCCCTTCCCATACGTGCCGCGTTATCGTTTTCTGTGCTTTGCTGTTCTGCGTGCATTGCCCTCTCTGCTCGCACCGCTGGCACACTGCCGGCTCTGAACGATAATGCCGATAGCCGTTGCGGTCCGTTGTGCCGTATATCAGGAGTTCCTCCGCCGGACACACATACACATCACGCGCCTCGTCATACCTGAAGTGCTTTTTCTGGAAGTCATTCAGCCCTTTGTGTGGCCTGCGATAACCCGGTACCAACGCGATACTCATCTCCTGCGTCAGATGGCACACCGCCGAGGTAAAATAACCCGCATCCACACCCACGGCGACCGTATCAAGGTTGAACCGCTCCACCTGCCGTGCCAGCCTGCCAATGAACGGCTGGCTATCGTGCACATTGCCCGGCGTGACATGGGTATCCATGATGATGCCGTGCTTGCCGTCCACCGTGCGGTGGTCCAGATAGAAGAAGCCCTTTGGCTTGTTGTCCCGGTGCATAAAGCCGCTTTCTGGGTCGGTGATGCTGACTTTGGTGTTTTTAACGGCGTCGTTTTTGGTTGTTTTTCTTGCGGCGGGCAGCGGCTTTTTTTCGCGTTTCTTCCTGTCGGCCTCCACGGCATCATTCAACTGTGTGAAGTATTCACTGACGCCTTCAGGGCGCAGTTCATTCACGGCCTTGCGCGGGTTGGCATCGGCTTTCAGGTGGGTGCTGTCGGTGTAGAGCACACGTCCGTTTGCCATCCCCTGACCCAGAGCCTGTAACACGATATGGTCAAAAATCTGCTGGAAGACATCGCTGTTGTTGAAGCGACGAATGCGGTTCTGGCTCAGGGTTGAGGCGTCGGGGACCTTCTCGGTCAACCCCATACGCAGGAACCAGCGGTAAGCGACATTGACCTGGATTTCCTTGACCAGACGGCGCTCTGAGGGGACACCGAAGAGGTAGCCCAACAGCATCATTTTAATCAGGCGAACGGGGTCGATTGCGGGTCTGCCATTATCGGGGCAATAAAGGTGAGCAACGGCATCGCGGATAAATTCAAAATCAATGGCGGCATCGATTTTACGGACCAGATGGTCTTCGGGAACCAGTTCATCAAGGGTAATGGTTTCAAACTGGTACTGATGGGGAGAAGGTTCTTTGAGCATGGCAGTCAGTCCGTTTTTTGCACTGACCTTATTAGATCAAAGTCCTGGCCTCACGGCCAGGACTTTGTCATCAATCTGAGGTCGCGTTAGCGACCTTTTTGTTATCTGGTGATTAGCGGTGGGAAATCAGTCTACCCGCCGAGCAAAGTCTCTAGGGCGGAAACCAAGGATCCCCAACACCGCGAAGTAGGCAACAATCCCCGCAGCTACCACGACCGACAGACGCAGTAAGCGAGCCAGCATATTGCCCTGATCCCATTCCGGCATCAGCCACATCACGCCAAGCAATACCGCTGCCATCACCAGCACGGCGACTACCAGCTTGAACAGGAACATCGCCCAGCCGGGTTGCGGTTGGAAAATATCCTGCTTGCGCAGTTGCCAATACAGCAGCGAAGCATTCAGACAGGCCCCCAAACCAATCGACAGCGAAAGCCCGGCATGCTTCAGTGGACCAATAAATATCAGGTTCATCACCTGGGTCAGGATCAGCGTAATGATGGCAATTTTGACCGGCGTTTTGATGTCCTGGCGCGAGTAGAAACCCGGTGCCAGCACTTTCACTACGATCAGGCCCATCAAACCAACCGAATAGGCCACCAGCGCGCGCTGGGTCATCGCCGCATCAAAGGCGGAGAACTTGCCGTACTGAAACAGCGAAACGGTTAGCGGCTTGGCCAGGATGCCTAACGCAATGGCACTCGGCAAAGCCAGCACAAAACACAGACGAAGGCCCCAGTCCATCAGGCGGTTATATTGGTCATGGTTACCGCTGGAGAAGCTCTTCGCCAAGGACGGGAGCAGAATGGTTCCCAATGCCACGCCCAATACCCCAGACGGGAACTCCATCAGGCGGTCGGCGTAATACATCCACGAAACCGAGCCGGAGACCAAGAACGAGGCGAAGATGGTATTGATGATCAGCGAGATCTGGCTGACCGAAACCCCCAGGATCGCCGGCCCCATCTGGCGCATCACACGCCATACGCCAGCGTCATTCAGCTTCAGGCGCGGCAATACCAGCATGCCGATTTTCTTGAGGTGCGGTAATTGATAACCCAGTTGCAGTACGCCCCCCACTACCACCGCCCAGGCCAAAGCCAGCACCGGCGGATTGAAGTACGGCGCGGCAAACAGCGCAAAGCCGATCATGCTGACGTTCAACAGCGTTGGCGCAAAGGCCGGAATGGAGAAACGGTTCCAGGTGTTGAGGATCGCCCCCACCAGCGAGGCCAGTGAAATCAGCAGAATATAAGGGAAGGTGACACGTAACAGCGACGAGGTCAGGGCAAACTTATCCGGCGTATCGGTAAACCCCGGAGCCGTAATAAAGATCACCCAGGGCGCAGCCAGCATGCCAAGCACGGTCACTACCGCCAGCACCAGCGTCAGCAGGCCGGAAACGTAGGCAACAAAGGTGCGCGTCGCCTCTTCCCCCTGCTGGCTTTTGTATTCCGCCAGGATCGGCACAAACGCCTGGGAGAAAGCCCCTTCCGCAAAGATGCGGCGTAAAAGGTTTGGCAGCTTGAACGCCACAAAGAAAGCATCCGTAGCCATCCCTGCCCCGAAAACGCGTGCCACGATGGCATCACGCGCAAAGCCCAGCACCCGTGAAAACATGGTCATCGAGCTAACGGCTGCCAGTGATTTAAGTAGATTCATGTGGTTTTTCTGATGAGTACGACGGGTAAATATCAACGCCTGCATTGGCAGGCGTCAGTTGAGTGGCGTTAGTCTACGGCTCCACGCCGTTAATAGCTACCGCCATATGTTACATGGGGTTAACTGGCATCACGCAGCATTTTCTCGATCAATCGCTGGGCGTAAATGGCCTGTTCTCCGGCGGTTTCTGGCACGGTCTGGTTGCTGATGGACTGAATAAAATGGTGTACCGCACCGGCAAAACCGCGTTGTTCCAGCGTGGTTTGCCAGCCTGGGGCTGGTTTTTCGAGCACGCCTTGCGGGTCTTCCCGCAGCCATTGGCGCATATCGTTCAGTTGATAGACCGCGCCGTTGGTGACTGCCTGCACGCTCTCCCGTTGGCTGCCAGCACGCCGGTGCATGCTGGTCGTAACGATGGTGTCACCACAGGCAAAGTGGTGTTCCGCGTAAAGCATCTCGACCGCTTCGTTTGCGCGCAACTGGCCACTCTGCAAGCTGGCGTTCCCGCCTCCCAACCACAGCGCGGTATCCACCACGTGCAGATAGTCATCCAGCAAGGTAAAACGCAGATCCTTGGGTCCTACGCTATCGGCGCGGTGTTTGTCCATGCGGATCGAGGCCGGTAGCTGCATTTGCTGTTTCAACTGGCGATACAGCGGCGCAAAACGGCGGTTGAAGCCCACCATCAGTGCCACGCCCTGCTTTGCGGCCAGTTCGATCAACTGCTCACCCTGCTCTAACGTTTCCGCCAGCGGTTTATCCACATAGACGTGTACGCCCTGCGCCAACAGTTCCCCAACTACCTGAAAATGGCTAGCAGTGCTGCTGTGTACGAACACTGCATCACACTGTTGTGCCAGACTATCAAGGCGAGAGAAATAGGGCATACGATAGCTATCGCATACCGGCTGGGCTTTCTGCTGATTCGGTGAAAAGCCGCCGACAAGCTGCCAGTCCACCGCTTGAGAAAGAATGGGCAGGTAAGCCTTTTGCGCGATACCGCCTAAACCCACGACCCCGATACGAAGTTTACTCATGTGAACCCCGCGCCAGTAGTTGCTGCACCTGTTGTTTCAATTCAGCGACTTTGGCCTCCAGACGCACCACGCGTTCAGTCAATTCACCAGCATTGGCCTCCTCGGCTTCAGCCGGAGCCGCATCAATCTGGCCGCTGAACAGGTGCATAAAGCGGCTCTCACGCTTGCCTGGCTCACGCGGCAAACGCACCACGAACGGCCCATCTTCACGGGTCGTCAACTGTTGCAACACCTCTTCCACTTCGCTGACGTCGTTGAATTCGTGCATCCGGTTGGTGCGAGTACGCAGTTCACCCGGCGTCTGTGCGCCACGTAATAACAGGGTCGCAATTACCGCCACTTCGGCTGGCGACAGTTTCAGTTGGCCGAACTCGGAGTTGCAAAAACGCTGCTCGTACTTCACTACCCGATTACCAAAACCACTTAAGGTGCGCAAAAAGTGTCTTCTCAGCAGCAAATCGAGCTGCTGCTGGACTTCGCTTTCCGACAGGTCCATCACCGGCTCGCGGTTGGTTTTTTGATTACAGGCCAGCGTAATGGCATTCAAGGAAAGGGGATATTGGTCAGGGGTGGTCACCTGCTTTTCCATCATGCAGCCGATCACTCGGGCTTCTTTGGCATTTAATTCATATTTCATTGTTACGGCCTCAGCGTGGTGGTTGCCACTCTTTATTGGTCAATGCGGTCAGCACATGATCCTGCCACTGTCCGTCGATCAGCAGGTAATCCTTGGCATAGCCTTCGCGTTCAAAACCGAGCCGGGTCAGCAACGCACCGCTGCGTTGGTTGTGCGGCATATAGTTGGCCATAATGCGATGCATCCGTTGTTGGCGCTGCATATAACGGATGGCCGTTTGCAACGCTTCGTACATCAGCCCCTGCCCCTGCCACTTCTCACCCAGGGAATATCCCAGGAAGCAGGCATGGAACGAACCGCGCAGCACATTGCTGAAGTTGGCCACGCCGCACACATGAAGTTCTTCCGGATCGAGCAGGATAAAATAGTAGGCACTGCCCTGCTTTTGCATTTCCGTGATCATAGCCAGGCGGGCTTGCCAGCCAGAGGGGTAACAGTGGCTATCATCGCGCACCGGTTCCCAGGGCTTCAGGAACGCCCGGTTTTCGGCATAGTATTCGGCCAGGCGGTAGGCATCACGTTCGTGAACTAAACGGACAACCAGCCGGTCTGTGGTAAGGCGTATTTTCGGTGATGCAGAGCGATAGCCAAACATCATTTCCCCCGCGGTCAGAACGGTTCGATAAGAAGTTAAGAAGTATTGATTGGGTCAACGTCTACGGGCTCAGGCGTTATCTCGCATGACTCATGGCAGACTATCGGCGTAAAACCGCGTATTCCCCCGGTAATATAACCGTAGCCTGCCCGGCAGGTAAGCCCCTGAGTGCTCAGTAAATAGCCAGTTAGCTGTTTTGCCCATTTTTAAGTGTAGTTTTGCCACCCAGGTAACGTATTGACGATTAAAAAATATTATCTATCACCCCCCTATCAGCCGCCGCATATTGGGTAGAGAATAATCTAGGTAGTCTTCCTCTCCTTTTAACTGCTCGTGGTGAAGCATGTCTCTGGTATCGCAAGCTCGGAGCTTGGGTAAGTATTTTTTATTGTTCGATAACCTGTTGGTGGTTTTAGGCTTTTTCGTCGTCTTCCCACTTATTTCTATTCGCTTTGTCGATCAACTTGGCTGGGCGGCCGTGGTCGTGGGCCTGGCTCTGGGGTTACGCCAGCTCATTCAGCAGGGATTGGGGATCTTTGGTGGAGCGATTGCCGACCGTTTTGGCGCCAAACCGATGATCGTCACCGGCATGCTGCTGCGTGCGGCGGGCTTTGCCACCATGGCGATGGCCGATCAACCCTGGATACTGTGGTTTTCCTGCGCGCTGTCCGCCATTGGCGGCACCCTGTTCGATCCGCCCCGTACCGCGCTGGTCATCAAACTGACTCGCCCGCATGAACGGAGCCGTTTCTATTCACTGCTGATGATGCAAGACAGCGCCGGTGCCGTAATCGGTGCGTTAATCGGCAGTTGGCTGCTGCAGTACGACTTCCATTTCGTCTGCTGGGTGGGCGCGGGTATTTTCGTGCTGGCCGCAGGCTGGAACGCCTGGCTGTTACCCAATTACCGGATCTCTACCATACGAGCGCCAATGAAAGATGGCATGATGCGCGTGCTGCGCGATCGCCGCTTCCTGACCTATGTGTTGACGTTGACCGGCTATTACATGTTATCGGTGCAGGTAATGTTGATGCTGCCAATCGTGGTTAACGAGATCGCCGGTTCGCCGTCGGCGGTCAAATGGATGTACGCCATAGAAGCTGCGCTATCGCTTTCATTGCTATACCCGCTGGCACGTTGGAGCGAAAAACACTTCCGGTTGGAACAACGCCTGATGGCCGGCTTGCTGCTGATGACCCTCAGCCTGCTGCCCGTCGGCTTTGCCACCAGCCTGCAAGCGGTGTTTACTCTGATCTGCTGCTTCTATCTGGGATCGATCATCGCCGAGCCGGCACGTGAGACCTTGAGCGCCTCGCTGGCCGACTCTCGGGCACGCGGCAGCTACATGGGCTTTAGCCGCCTGGGGTTGGCACTCGGCGGCGCATTGGGTTATACCGGCGGTGGCTGGATGTATGACACCGGCAATGCGATGGGCATGCCGGAGTTGCCCTGGTTCCTACTGGGGCTGGTGGGCTTTATCACGCTGTTTGCCTTGTACTGGCAATTTAATCCGCGTACCGCAGCCCCCGCAATCGTCCGCGGTGGCTGATTTTTGCCCGGGCGCATCCCTTGCGCCCAGTCTCTGGCGACCAACTCTGCCAAAGTTGCTATCCTGATAGTACAAAAAACGGCGCAGAAAGGCTTATGATGGAGCATCATCCCACAACAACCTGCGCAGCGGCCCAGACTGGCTGCTAAACCCGACAACAGGAGCATGCATGAAACTGTTTATTTACGACCACTGCCCATTCTGCGTAAAGGCTCGCATGATATTCGGCCTCAAGGATTTGCCGGTGCGTTTGGTGACCCTGCTAAGCGATGACGAAATCACCCCCACCAGCATGATCGGCAAGAAGATGGCGCCAATCCTGCAAAAAGACGACGGTAGCTATCTGCCCGAAAGCATGGATATCGTGCATTACGTCGATAACCTGGACGGCAAACCGCTACTGACGGGAAAAACCAATCCGGCCATCGCCGCGTGGTTGCAACACACCGCCACCTACGTCAACAAACTGCTGTTACCGCGCTTTGCCAATGCCGATTTCGAAGAGTTCGCCACTGACAACGCGCGCCGCTATTTCAGCGACAAAAAACAGGCCGCCAGCGGTGATTTTGCCGTATTACTGGCCGACAGCGCAGACCTGATCGCCCAATTGGAAGAGGATCTGGCCACGCTCTCCCCGCTGATCCAGTCATCGGAAGCGGTCAACGGCACGCTCAGTGAAGATGATATCCATCTGTTCCCGCTGTTACGCTCGCTGTCGATCGTGGCCGGTGTCGCCCTGCCGGACAACGTGGAGGCTTACCGCAACCACATGGCGCAGCGCGTTGATATTCCGTTGCTGTTCGATATGGAGCAATGATCCACATCGGCGATAAGGGAGTCACGCGCAGATGCTAAAAATGTTTTTTGTCACCGCTCGTGACCGCGCCAGGCTGCAAGAAATCTCTTCCGTACTAATCCGTTACGGTTTGCAGGATGTCATCAGGCTGCTAGGGTTAGGCAAGATGCTTGGTGGCCTGAGAAGCGGCGGCGTGGAGGTCGATAATCAGACATTGCCAGAACGTCTGCGCGCGGCCCTGGAAGCTTTAGGGCCAACCTTCGTTAAATTCGGCCAGATCCTGGCCACCCGCACCGACCTGCTGGAACAGCGCTGGACAGACGAGCTGGAGCGCCTGCATAGCCAGGCGACAACCCTACCCTGGGATAAGCTGGCCGCGCAGATCACCGCCGATCTGGGCGGTGATCCTCAGCAGGTATTTGCCCAATTCGATCCCATCCCGTTAGCCGCCGCCTCCATGGCGCAAATCTACCGCGCCCGCCTGCACAGTGGCGAGTCGGTGGTGGTGAAAGTGTTGCGTCCAGGATTAGCCAAAACCATTCATGCCGATCTGCGCCTGTTGGCCTATCTGGCAGAAACCGTGGAGCAACAAAGCCCGGCACTGGCGCGTTATCGCCCGCACCAGATGGTGCAAACGCTGGCCACCGCGCTCAATCACGAGCTGGATCTGACGCATGAAGGTAATAATTGCGATCGGGTTGCGGAACACTTTGCCAAACAGCCCGAAGTGGTGATCCCGAAAATTTATTGGCAGCACTCGTCAAAACGCCTGCTGGTACAACAATATCTGCCCGGCATCGCCCCCGAAAATCCGCAGCAATTAGCCGCCGCCGGGTTCGATGGCCCGTTGCTGGCACAGCGTGGCGCGCAGGCATTTATGACCATGGTGCTGGAACATCGGCTTTATCACGCCGATCCTCATCCCGGTAACGTAATGGCCCTGGGCGACAACCACGTAGGGTTTATCGATTTTGGCATGGTTGGCCAGCTGTCGGAACGGCGGCGTAACCAACTTCTGCTGTTGCTGCAGGCCATTGCGGAGCGCCAGAGCGACGGCATCGTCAATACGCTGATCGCCTGGTCTGACAGCCAGGAACTGGATCTGACCGATCTGGAACAGGCTGCGCAAAACTTTCTCGATAAGCAAGCCTCAAGCACCCTGACGCTGGGCAAGGCACTTACCGACCTGTTGGTGATGGCCCGTGAGCATCAGCTACCGTTACCTCCCGATCTGGTGCTGTTATTCAAGGCGCTGATCACCGCGGATGGCGTTTTACACCGCTTGGATCCCGCCTTTGATATCGTAGCCACCCTTAAACCGATGTTGCGCCAGGTGATGCTCCAGCGCTATACACCCGAAGCGCTGCGCCGTCGTGCTCTATTGCTGGGTGGTGAGGCGCTGGATGCCGGAGAGGAACTGCCACAGGCCATTCGTTTGCTGATGCGCCGTTTAAAGCAGGGCAAGATCGACGCCGAAATCAACGTCAAGAACCTCGGCCAGCTCAGCAAAGCTTTGGAACGTGCGGCGGTCACGCTGGCCATTGCGATCGTCACGGCGGCATTCGCACTGGGGCTGGCTCCTTATCTGATGCGTTCCACCAGCCAGCTGTGGGGCATTCCTCTGTTCCCCGCGCTTGGCGGGTTAACCTGTCTGGGAGGCGTAGTACTGTTGGTATGGCGGCTGCGGCGATAGGTAATTTCAGCCTTATCCGACTAGGTAAAAAACCCTTTGCGCCGCGTCATCTGTTATCCTGCGAGCTGAAATTTTTCTTTGCTGGCAGTCACCTTTGGTTTGCAACAGTCAAAGTCTGCCGCATTTTCGTTTTACGAGGTTTGAATGAAGAAGATCCTGATGGGCATGGCTGCCCTGGTCGTTGCCGGTACGCTTGTCGGCTGTAACCAGCTTACCCAATACAGCGTCAGCGAGCAGGAAGTGAATAATTACCTGCAAAAACACAACGACTACCAAAAGCAGATCGGCGTACCGGGGTTGGTTGATGCCAATATCGTGTTAACCCAGCTGCAGAGCCAGATTGGCCGCACTGAACCTAACAAGGTGACACTGTCTGGTAATGCCAAGGTCAATATTACTTCGATCCTCGGGCCACAGGCCGCCGATTTGCAGCTAACGTTGAAGGCGCAACCGGTCTACGACCGCGAAAAGGGTGCGATCTTCCTCAAAGACATGGAATTGGTCGATTACCAGGTGCAGCCGGAGAAGATGGATACGGTGATGAAGGCTCTGTCGCCTTACCTGAATCAGTCGTTGAAATCGTATTTCGATCAGAAACCGGTGTATGTTCTCAATGCGGATAAGAGCAAAACGGAAGCCATGGCACTCAAGCTGGCTAAAGGGTTGGAAGTGAAGCCCGGTCAGTTGGTGATCCCGTTCACCGATTAATTCTTTTGGGCGCAGTCTAGGCTGCGCCCTCTCACATTTACTCTTCTTCGTCCTGCCCTTCTTCACCTTGCTCATACTCTGCCAGCTCATCACACATGGCGGCGATGGCATGGCGAGCGATCTCTGCCAGAGTACGGTAAAAACCGCTGGTGGCGTGTGCTTCAACCTTACCCAGGAAGCGGCCACACCAAGGCAGCAAGAACTCGTTAAACAGCGTGATTTGCGCCTGGACTTCATCTTCCTGCGACTGATCTTCCAGCCAGGAGGCGGCCAGCAGCAGCGAACCGAAATGATCGGCTGGCGCGTCGCCTAATGGCATCCCACGCTGCTGGAGAAATACCCGCACGTCCGCTTCGCTGGCACCTTCAACGTAGGACGAACGCAGTGGTGAGACGCTGCACTCACTGCCGACAAACAGAGCGTTAAAATCGGCGGCCAACTGCAGATCGGTACAATGCTGTTGCAAACGAGTCAGCAGTTCGTCCTGCTCAAGCGGCCAGTGCTGTTGCAGTTTGCCCTCTTTGATCAAGGTAAACAGCGGCTCCAACAACGGATCCTGCGGCTGGCGGTAAAACAGCGTGCCTAACACCCGGCAGACAACGGAAAACTCATTCATGATAACACCCTATAAAACTAAAATTTGCCGTGACGATGTCACAGATCGGCTAATTCCGCAATTGCCGGTCTGCCACGCTGCTCAAGAAAGTTCAGGATCCGGCGCGGTGACACGTTTAAAACGCGCTCCTGCGGGAAATCCACTTCCTCAAGGATACGCTCGCAGTGTTCAAAACCACCTAGAGCAAAAGCCACGTGCGAGTCAGAGCCTAATGCCAGCCAGCCGCCAGCGTCACGCACTGCGGCAGCTATCGCACGGCAATTTGATTCACTGCCCTTACGGGAATGAATAAACGAAGAGTTATTCAGCTCCAACGCTACTTGATATTTGGCTGCCGCTGCGGCTATCGCCGGGATATCGACCGGATATTTTGGGTTGCCCGGATGGCTGATGATATGGACATCGCCCTGCGCCATGGCGGCAATCATCGCCTCGGTGTTGGCGGCCCGATCCTGCGGAGCAAATACCGGCTCATGGAACCCGGCAATAATCAGATCGATTTCGTTGAGCATGGGTCCGGTGCAGTCGATATCGCCGGCCAGGTTTTTGATATTGGCCTCAATGCCGCGCAGAATGCCAATGCCATCCACCAGGCGTGGCCACACACGCATGTTCATAAAGTGCCAGTAGTGTGGCGCATCGGCCATATCCGGCCCGTGGTCGGTGATGGCGAACAGTTTGATGCCTTTGTGTTTCGCTTCGGCGATATAGTCGTGCAGGGTGCTATAGGCATGGGTACTGGCTACGGTATGCATATGTAAATCAACGGGGTACATTCTTTCTCCTTCTTAGGCGCTCGCCAGGGTCAGCGGATGGCGGCCGATCCTTGTTCATGATAGCAGTTAACGCCGCTAGCGACATGTTAACGGATTGGGAAAGCATCAATAGCCACGCTGAATATCAACCAGTCCAGCAGGCTGTTCGCCCGCCTCAAGCCGCAGGAGATTGGCACTAACCTGATCCATCGCCTGTTCCGGCAGAGTAACAGCAGCAATATGCGGGGTAATCGTGACACGGGGATGACGCCAGAAGGCATGAGCGGACGGCAAAGGTTCGTTGACGAAGACGTCAAGCATGGCGGCCGCCAGTTGCCCTTGTGCCAACATCGCCAGCAGATCGTCTTCCACCAGATGGGCACCGCGCGCAATGTTGATCAGGTAAGCACCTGGCACCAAACGGCTAAACAGCTGGCGATTAAGGATACCCGCAGTTTCAGGCGTATTGGGCAACAGGTTGATCAGCAACCGCGTGCCATCAAGAAACGCCGCTAACTGAGGTTGCCCGGCAAAACTCTGTACGTGCTCAATCTGCTTGGGGCTGCGGCTCCAGCAGCGGACGTTAAAACCGAACGCCACCAGCTTTTGCGCCACACTTTTCCCCAATACCCCGGCGCCCAGAATGCCGATGGTGAAATCACTTTGCTGATGAGGCTCAAGCGGCAACCAGTTCTGCTGCTGTTGCTGCAACTGATATTCATCAAAACGACGGAAATAGCGCAACACGCCAGCCAGCGCGTATTCATCCATCTGCTGCGCCATGCCGGTATCCTCCAGCCGGATTAGCGGTACTCCCGCCGGTAGGACACCGGGATGCTGACGTTCCTGCTCAAGAATGGCGTCTACTCCAGCTCCCAGAGCAAAGATCCCTTTCAGATCGCGGCGGTTGGCCAGCATCTCATAGGGTGGCCGCCATACCAGCGCGTAGTCCGCCGGGCGATTATCCCCCGGTTGCCATGCCCGGATATTCGCCTGTGGTAAGCGCTTCGCCATTCCTGCCAGCCAATCTTGCGCATCAAAAAACGGGTGATAGAAAATAATATTCACTGCCGGTTCCCTTCTTGGGTGGATTTTTAGCTATCCTTTCGCGCTTTGCCGCACTATGCAAGAATAAACTGGCAGGGAGAAGGAGGAATTATCGTGCGACAAATCAGCAGATTGCTGGAAGTTTGGCTAAACGCACACGGTAATGGCACAAGGCTATTGACGCTGGGATCAGATTCTCCTACATTAGCGCCCGTCGACAGCGTAAACCGTTGCCGATGACAAAACGGTGAGGTGTCTGAGTGGCTGAAGGAGCACGCCTGGAAAGTGTGTATACGCGTAAGTGTATCGAGGGTTCGAACCCCTCCCTCACCGCCATATTTAAAGAAGAAGTCTGAGCTAACGTTCAGACTTTTTTTTTGCATATTCCCCATTCAGGGAGGGGTGAGAAGCCTCGACAGGGTTCGACAAAATGGCTCGCATCGCAGAGACATTTTGGACGGCCGACCGGCCGCCCGCAGGGTGAGCTTGCGAATCAAGCCCTCCCTCACCGCCATCTTAAATGAGAAAGCCTGAATTCACATTCAGGCTTTTTTATTGCATGTACCACACTCTGGGAGGGGTGAGAGTCCTCGACAGGGTTCGACAAAATGGCTCGCATCGCAGAGACATTTTGGACGGCCGACCGGCCGCCCGCAGGGTGAGCTTGCGAATCAAGCCCTCCCTCACCGCCATATTACAAGAGAAAGTCTGAACTAACGTTCAGACTTTTTTTTTGCATATTCCCCAATCAGGGAGGGGTGAGAAGCCTCGACAGGGTTCGACAAAATGGCTCACAACGCAGAGACATTTTGGACGGCCGACCGGCCGCCTGTAGGGTGAGCTTGCGAATCAAGCCCTCCCTCACCGCCATATTATAAGAAAGAGTCTGAACTAACGTTCAGACTCAGATTGATGACAAAGTGGCAATATTGCTGAATGGGTCGAGATCTATCTATACCAGTATTTGCTAACCCATTGATTATCCAGACGGGCGCAGCATGCAGCTCCCCTACATTGTAAGCCCGGTGAGGGCTTATCAGTAGCCTCAGTCTGAACTAACATTAAGCTGTCCAAAGATATTCTTATCGGTTAACCGATCGGGATGGCACACCGGCACCAGTCTCTCCTCAAAGAGTACCTGCCTACGCATGCCTGCTCATGCTGGGTGCTCGAAATGAATCACCGCGTCAAATCCGCTCCCGGAGAGAAGCAAGAGATCGGTTTTGGCCGCGATATTTAACGTGATGTCCGTGTATAAGGATTGGAAGCCGCTGAGGCGGGGGATCCGAGCATACTATAAATCTCAGAAATGACCTGCATTGTTGCGTCTTCGATTTTTCCTTCATTACGGCATAAAACCCAGCCGTGATTTGCAATTTCTCGCTCGAATGCCCTGGTACAAGCGACATGCTCCTCCACCTTAGAAATCACTGTACTACCTAGCCCACGCGATCGGGCCGCGGCCCTTGCCCATGAAATATCAGGCGCAGTAATCACCCCGACATGCAGGTCTGGCGCTCGCACGTTTCGTTCAATATTAAGCTGTAAAATTTCTGCGAATGGAACCATTCGCCGAAACGCGGCGTCCGAAGGGTACCAGCGATCCATCAAGATAATGCTGTCCGGTGGCTGCTTAGTCAGCACATGCTGGGAAATCCAAGCTCGGCTATCAGCAAAGCGCTCGCAAACCTCCAATTCCAAATCCAGGGTGGGATTTCTGGCGTGCTTGTTAACGAGGGCCATTGTTTCCGCCCTGTAGGGATCGCTTTTTTTCTCGCAGAGTCGGATCACCTTCTTGTTGTCAGCCCTTAATACTTTCGTAATGGCCTCTAACAGTGTGGTTTTACCGGCTCCCTTGGGCCCATCCAGAGAAACAAACAACTGACGACTCATTCTTTAAATGACGATGGGTATACGGTTTTTGTGAAGCCTACATCTTGCAAAAGCATCTTCCTTCTTTCGTATGAGCTGTATGTCGGCCTGACTAGACCTGTTAAAAGTGTTGCGATTGTCTTTAATGGTGGCGCTGCTTTTAACTTTAATGGGATTAAAATTTACACTTCAGGGTAAGACCATGAGGGTCTCACAGTCTTACTCTGCTTCTTGTTATCATCGAGTTATGTTGATGCGTCCACTTGTGGCACATCACGGACATTTCAACTTTGCCCTACCGCACATCTGAACTCATTACCTACTTTGCAAAAACATGGCCCTCTCCCCGCCCCTCAAATCAGCTTAGCTTCCCTAAGCTCACTCTTCAGATAGGCATAATAGATAGGAGCGGCAACCACGCCAGCCAGGCCAAATGCTGCCTCAAAGACCAACATTGCCAGCAAGATCTCCCAGGAGTTAGCCCTGATTTTAGTGCCGACAATACGGGCATTAAGGAAATACTCAAACTTGTGGATCACGATCAGGTAGAGCAGCGCAATCAGTGCCACTCCGAGTGAAACCGACAGGCCAGAGATGAAAACAATGGTATTGGAGATCAGATTGCCGATCACCGGCAGCAGGCCAAAGATAAAGGTAAACACCACCAGCGTTTTCGCCAACGGGATATGGATCCCACACAGCGGTAGCACACCCAGGATAAAGATAGCCGAGAAGAAGGTATTGATTGCCGATATTTTAACCTGAGCAAACACAATATTGCGGAACGCCTGCGATAACAGCGAAATCCTTTTCATCAGCTCACTTTTCAGTAATGGCCGCTCCTCGCTGCTATCAATGTTATACAGTGAGACTATGGCACCGAGCACCATCCCGATCAGCATGGTCACCAGGCCATGCAGTACACTCTTACCCATCGTCTGCAGCAGCGCTATGTGCTGTTGCATCCGGCTCAGGATCTCGTTCTTCAGTTCTTCCACACTCAACGGCAGGTAGCCCGGCATATATTTTGCCACCTCTTGCTGGACATCCTGCAGGATGAACGCAATACGGGTGTTAATGGCAGAGATATTCTTCATATCCTGCATCAGATAGCCGACGATACTCCCCACAATGGTGATCAACAGGCCGACCACCAAAGTACTGATCACCGCCACAACCAGCCATCTGGCCCGATGGCCACCGATGACCTTCTGAAAATGTGGCGTCAGGATATTCACGATCTCGTAAACCAGAAAACCAGCCATAAAGCAGGTAAGAAGATGCAACGGCAGCAGCAGCAGGATCCCCCCCATCACAAAGATGAAACTGATTATCCTGGCCTGTTTGACATTCATTATCTGCATTGTTACTCGCTTGTCCCTGAGGGGATAGAATTTTTAAGCACCTGTTTAGTATTATATTTCATTTATCATGTCCACCAGAACACGACAAGCTAAATTCATCCAACCTCAAGCCGGAAGCTTGGTTTTTTTCCCTAATAGCTCTCAGGCTCTGCCGGATGACTATCCCCTAAAATATGCGGCGATTTCACGAATACCCCTTTCCACGGCACCGAGCCAGTATTGACCAGAAAATGCGCCTCACCAGGATCACACTGCAACACATCCCCTTCACGTAGCATGTGCATATCCCCTTCCAGATACAGACAAACCTCCCCGCTGAGACTATAAAAGACTTCGCAAACCTCCTTGTGGCGATGATTTCTGAATGACTGCCCTGGTTGCAACACCACGACGCCCATATCGCACATCGGGCCGCGGATCAGGTATTTCGGGCCATTGTCACCGAAGCGATAGTCGTGAGCCATTTCATTAGTCTTGATCATGATTACTCTCCTTTAAAGGCCAGGAGCCTTCCACATTGACGTCGTCAAGCCGTGATCGACCAAACCAAGTTGATCCAGATACACCTCCAGCCATTTTTGACGTGCCTGTTGATAAACCTCACTGTTTTCTGGATTCGGGATATGTTCCCTATCCCAACGCACCAGGCTCTCCCCCGCATCCGCCAACGACGAATAGACTCCTACCCCCACTCCAGCGGCAATAGCACATCCCAGCGCGGTCGCTTCCTTAACCACCGGGACCCGTACGGTCAGCCCGGTGACATCGGCCAGGATCTGGCTCCAGAGCGTCCCCTTTGAACCGCCACCGGCAAACACCAGCGAATCGGCCTTGATACCTGAAAACTCGGCGATTTGTTGCAGATTACAGGCCGACACGATAGCCGCGTTCTCTTCCAGGGCGCGGAACAGCGTGGCTTTGTTGCACTTTTCCGGGTCGATTGACAGGTTGATAAATGAGGGGGCGGCGTGATACCAGTTCTTAAAGCGCATGACATCGGAGAAGATGGGCATAACGCCATAAGCACCTGATGGCACACGCCTGGCCATATCCTCCAGCAACGCATAGGTATCCACGCCCAGACGTTCACCAATCAGCTTCTCCTCGGCGCAGAAGGCATCACGGAACCAGCGCATGGTCAGCCCGGTAAAAAAGCTGATAGATTCAGCCTGGACCATGCCTGGGATCACATGCGGGTTAATGCGCACATTCATATTGGGATCGGTAACCGGCGCAGGAAGGTTCACGACCTGCTGCCAGAACGTTCCCCCTAATACGGCGATCTGCGCTGGTCTGACGATGCCAAGCCCCACGCAACCCAATTGAACATCACCGCCCCCGACAATCACCGGAGTGCCAGCCCGCAGGCCTGAAAGTGTGGCAGCGTTGTCCGTCACCGCCCCCAGCGGGGTTCCCGTCTCTTTTACCGGTGAAAGAATGTCCGAACGCAGGCCCGCCATTTCCAACAGGCCTTTTCTCCAGTCTCGCGTGACCAGATCAAGCAACCCGGTAGTCCCGGCATTTGACGGATCGACCGCAAGTTCACCGCTGAGCATATAAGCCAGCCAGTCACTGATCATGGTGACCGCGGCTGCCTGGCGATAGATATCAGGGCGGTAGTGCGCCAACCACAGCAGCCGGGGCATTGCGCTGAGTGCCAGCGTCTGCCCTGAACAGCGGTAAACCTCATCTTCAAAAGTATGGTTGTGGATCTCTTTTAACTCGCTGACCTCACGTGTTGCCCGTGCATCTACGTTGGCGCATGCCCAGATTGGCTGACCTTCTGCATCATAGATCACAATCCCTTCACGCATTGAACACGCAGCCACGGACGCAATCGCCTCTGGCGCAATGGCCGCCATCTTTAACGCTTGATGGATGCATTGGCAGGTGAGGTGCCAGTTTTTGGCAAGATCGAACTCCATGGAGCCCGGTACATCAGGAACCGCCAAATGTAGCCATTCGGCTTGCCCTACTGAGACTTGATTGCCTTCCAAATCAAAAATTACCGCTCTGACGCTGCCGGTACCGGCATCCAGAGCCATCAGGTATTGGCCTGATGTGGCAGGAGTACAGAGTCGAGCCATGTGTTTGTCCTCGGCTGGTGTTTGAGACAGTCTGTTACATCGTTATTAACCTTTACTTTCCAATAAGTTTGAGCATTTCTGCCGCCGTGTCCTGATCGGTGACCAAGGCGTTGATATAGCCACCCTTCAATGCCGCCACGATCGCTTCAGCTTTTGGTACTCCCCCCGCAACCCCGACAACGGTAGGTATGGTGGCGAGTGCACTTAAACTCAGTCCTATCAATTCTTGATGGATCTGCATGTCGGGAATGATTTCGCCGCTGGCATCAAAAAAGTAGCCGAGAATATCGCCAACGGCACCTTTGCGGCCAATCATCAGCTGTTCACCTTCGGTGATATAGCCAGCGCGTAAAATGGTGGCGGCATCTTTTTGACTCACCGCACCGATCCCAACGACGGCGACATCGGCAGCCTGGGCCGCCAGCAGCACGTCCCTGACGCTATTTTCATCCCGCAGAGTGCGGGCAATATCGGCAGAGGAAGCGCGCAACGGAGCTGGGATCATGCTGACGCTGCAGGCGGCATCCAACTGACCAATCCCGGTCATATAAGGTCCTACACCACCGGAAAGCGTGACCAGGCGAATTTGCTGCGAAGAAATGAAGCCGCTGAGCCTTTTCAAGGTGCTCATGGTGGCCTCACCAAATCCCGCCGCCAACAGCTGCTGCGGCTCCAGAGACTCCATCAGCATGTGTGCCGCCCCGATCCCCAACCTCGCACTGTCATCAGCCTCGGCCAAGGCGGGTAATACGCGAATGTTTTTCAGGTCAAAGTGTTTTTTCAATGCATCTTCATACTGTAGGCAACCTTCAAAGCGAGAGTTAATCTGCACCCGAATAATCCCAGACTGATGCCCTTTCTCCAGCAAACGCGAGACTTTAAGGCGCGTCAGTCCAAGCCGGGCGCTAATCTCGCTTTGCGTCAGCCCGTCGTGATAGTAGAACCAGGCGATACGGGCGACCTGCTCCTCCTCACACATGCCATGTTCGGGTGTCAATGCACTGTCATTTATCGTCATAAATCCGCTTCTCTTTGAACATTTTTAAATCTTGAACACAATTGTTCCGCTATCGCTCAACAATAGCTGTGAGTCATGCCACAAATATACACCAAATTTGAACATCGGTTTTCACAGCAAACAATTATTCAAAAAACGTGATCGCAGTGATGGTTTTATCGCCAAACCCTGACTAAGGTTATGAACAATTAGTTTTCCAAAAAATATTTGTTCAACTCAGTCACTCATCTTCGAGTGAACGGAGGCAAGATGCAAACCGGTGAATATTCAGATCCGCCTCTGCTCTGCGTACAAAACATTAATAAACACTATTCCGGTGTTGAGGTGCTGAAAGGTATCGACTTTACCCTGCATGCCGGGGAGGTACATGCCTTGCTCGGTGGCAATGGCGCGGGGAAATCTACGCTAATGAAGATCATCGCTGGCGTAGTCCCACCGGACGGCGGCGCTATCGAGATCAATGGCCAGCGTTGTGCCAGCCTGACCCCGGTAAAAGCGCATCAACTGGGGATCTATCTGGTGCCGCAGGAACCGCTGTTGTTCCCCAGCCTGTCGGTTAAAGAGAATATTCTGTTTGGCCTGCCCGCCAAACGGGCTGCTGTGGAAAAAATGCAGCAGTTACTCGAACTGTTGGGATGCAAGCTTGAACCCAACAGTATGGCAGGGTCGCTGGATGTGGCTGACCGCCAGATCGTTGAGATCATGCGGGGATTAATGCGTGATTCCCAGATCCTGATCCTGGATGAACCCACGGCGTCGCTGACGCCTGCCGAAACGGACCGCTTATTTGCCCGCCTGCATGAACTGCTTGGCAAAGGTGTCGGTATCGTCTTTATTTCCCATAAGCTGCCGGAAATCCGCCAGATTGCCGACCGCGTCAGCGTAATGCGTGACGGCAAAATCGCCCTGACTGGGAAAACCGCCTCGCTGACCACGGATGAGATTATTCAGGCAATCACCCCAGCGGCCCGTAATGTGGATCTCTCCGCCAGCCAGAAACTGTGGCTCGAACTGCCTGGCAATCGGCCAGCCAACCCGCAGGGCAAAGCCGTATTGCAGTTGAGGGAACTCACTGGCGAAGGCTTCCGGCAAGTGACACTCAACGTCCACGCTGGGGAAATCCTGGGTCTGGCTGGCTTGGTGGGCTCCGGACGCACCGAGTTGGCTGAAACGCTGTATGGATTGCGCCCAGCCAGTGCGGGCAGCATCATGCTCAATGGTGAAGAAATCGCGGAACTGAATACCCGCCAGCGGTTGCAACGCGGGCTGATCTATTTACCGGAAGACCGGCAGTCTTCCGGACTGTATCTTGACTCCTCGCTCTCCTGGAACGTCTGTGCCCTGACCCACAATACCGGCGGGTTCTGGGCCCATCCACAGCGTGATAACGCTACGCTTGAACGTTATCGCCGGGCGCTGAATATCAAATTCAACCATCCGGAACAACCGGCCCGCACCCTGTCTGGCGGTAATCAACAAAAAATCCTGATCGCCAAATGCCTGGAAGCATCGCCACAGTTGCTGATCGTCGATGAACCGACCCGTGGCGTCGACGTCGGTGCACGCAACGATATCTATCATCTCATTCGGAGCATTGCCCAGCAGCATGTCGCTATCCTGTTTATTTCATCCGATCTCGAAGAGATAGCCATGATGGCCGATCGGGTCTGCATCATGCACCAGGGCGAGGTGGCAAGCAGTACGCTGTCTGGCGACGAGATCACTGTGGATACCATCATGCATATGGCCTTTGGCGAACAACATGCAGCATCCCATCAGCCTCATGCCAACGGGGAGACCTTATGCTAAAGATGATACAAAACAACCGAGAGCTGACGGCGCTGCTGGCCATCATCGGCCTGTTTGCGTTACTGGGGGGCATTGATAGCAGCTATTTCAGTTTCCAGACGCTGACCATGATTTTCAGCAGTTCGCAAATTCTGATGTTGCTGGCCATCGGCGCAGCACTGGTCATGCTGACCCGTAATATTGATGTCTCCGTCGGTTCCATCACCGGGATGTGTGCGGTCCTGCTTGGGATAACGCTCAATGCCGGATACAGCTTGCCCGTCGCCTTTACCGTCACGCTGCTACTCGGTTTGCTGGCCGGCTTTTTTAATGGCGTGCTGGTCGCCTGGTTCAAAATTCCTGCCATAGTCGCCACTCTGGGCACCCTTGGCCTGTATCGCGGCATCATGCTGCTATGGACCGGCGGTAAATGGATCGAGGGTTTGCCAAGCTCGCTCAAACAGCTCTCTTCCCCAGTGCTGCTGGGTATCTCACCGATTGGCTGGCTAACTTTACTGCTGGTGGCGTTAATGGCCTGGCTACTGTTGAAAACCTCATTCGGCCGCAGCTTCTATGCCACTGGTGACAACCTGCAGGGTGCTCGTCAACTCGGGATCCGCACCGAGGCCATTCGCATCATCGCTTTCTCACTTAATGGACTAATGGCGGCGCTCGCCGGGATCGTGTTTGCCGCACAGATTGGCTTTATTCCCAACCAAACCGGAACCGGCCTGGAAATGAAGGCCATTGCCGCCTGCGTGCTGGGAGGCATCAGTCTGCTTGGTGGTTCTGGTACGGTGGTGGGGGCCATTCTGGGGGCCTATTTCCTGACGCAGATCGACAGCGTGCTGGTACTGTTGCGCATTCCTGCGTGGTGGAACGACTTTATCGCTGGCCTGGTTTTGTTGGGGGTCCTGGTATTTGATGGCCGCCTGCGCTGCGCCCTGCAAAGGAATATCCGCCGCCAGAAATATGCCCGGTTTATCGATCCCCCACCTCCTTCCCCAACATCCCCTAACTCCACCCAACTCCCTGCACAGGGAAAAAAACGGGAGATCGCATGATGGCACAATGGCGACGTTTCGGCTGGGAACTGGCGCTGGCCGCCCTGCTGCTGATTGAGATCCTGGCGTTCGGCGTCGTTAACCCGCGCATGCTGGACATCAATGTCCTGTTGTTCAGCACCAGCGACTTTATCTGTATTGGCATTGTGGCACTGCCGTTAACCATGGTGATCGTCAGTGGTGGCATTGATATTTCATTTGGTTCCACCATTGGCCTGTGTGCCATTGCGCTAGGGGTATTGTTCCAGGCGGGCCTGCCCTTGCCGTTGGCAATTGCGATAACGCTAGCCTTGGGTGCCCTATGCGGTTTGATCAACGCCGGATTGATCATCTATACCGGTATCAATCCTTTGGTGATCACCCTCGGCACCATGTACCTGTTTGGCGGTAGCGCCCTGCTGCTTTCGGGCATCTCTGGTGCCACCGGCTATGAAGGCATCGGAGGATTCCCGATGGCCTTTACCGATTTCGCCAACCTGACGGTGTTTGGCCTGCCAGTCCCGCTGACCTTCTTTATGGTCTGTGTGCTGCTGTGCTGGCTGCTGATGCACCGGACACACGCAGGGCGCAACATCTTCCTGATTGGCCAAAGCCAGCGCGTGGCGCAATACAGTGCGATCCCGGTTAACCGAACGCTATGTGCACTCTATGCAATGACCGGATTTGCTTCGGCCATCGCTGCGGTATTGCTGGTTTCCTACTTTGGTTCGGCACGTTCCGACCTCGGTGCCTCCTTCCTGATGCCAGCCATCACGGCAGTGGTGCTTGGCGGGGCGAATATTTACGGCGGCTCTGGCTCCATTCTCGGTACCGCCGTAGCCGTCTTGTTGGTCGGCTATCTGCAACAGGGATTACAAATGGCTGGCGTGCCCAACCAGATCTCCAGCGCACTTTCCGGAGCGCTGCTGATTATTGTCGTCGTTGGCCGCTCCATCAGCCTACATCGGCATCAGATCAAAGAGTGGCTCCAACGACGACGCAACATCCATCAGGTTTGAGCTCAGACAGACAACTTCTGACAACGCGATATACGGAGAACAACATGACCCTACAACGTATCAAAAAAATCGCGCTTTTAAGCGTACTCGGCATGGCTTCGCTAAGCATTGGCGTACAGGCAGCGGAACGCATTGCCTTTATCCCCAAACTGGTGGGCGTCGGCTTTTTCACCAGCGGGGGTAATGGAGCACTAGAGGCGGGGAAAGAGCTGGGCGTTGACGTCACCTACGATGGCCCAACCGAACCTAGCGTTTCCGGCCAGGTTCAGTTGATCAATAACTTCGTTAACCAGGGCTATAACGCCATTATCGTCTCCGCCGTTTCCCCGGAAGGACTCTGCCCGGCGTTAAAACGCGCCATGCAGCGGGGCGTGAAGGTATTGACCTGGGACTCAGACACCAAGCCCGAATGCCGTTCTTACTACATCAATCAGGGGACACCAGCTCAACTCGGGGGCATGTTGGTCGATATGGCAGCCAATCAGGTGAAGAAAGATAAGGCCAAGGTCGCCTTCTTCTACTCCAGCCCGACGGTCACAGACCAGAACCAATGGGTGAATGAAGCCAAGCGTAAAATCGAAAAAGACCATCCAGGCTGGGAAGTGGTCACCACACAGTTTGGTTACAACGATGCTACCAAGTCACTGCAAACCGCCGAAGGGATCCTGAAAGCCTACGGCGATCTGGATGCCATCATCGCCCCGGATGCCAATGCCCTGCCCGCTGCGGCCCAGGCGGCAGAAAACCTCAAGCGTGACAACGTGGCAATTGTAGGGTTCAGCACCCCAAACGTTATGCGCCCTTATATTCAGCGCGGCACGGTTAAAGAGTTCGGCCTGTGGGACGTGGTCGAACAGGGGAAAATCTCGGTTTACGTGGCCAACGCCCTGCTGAAAAACGGCGAATTGAAGGTTGGCGACAAACTCGATATCCCTGGCGTGGGTCAGGTAGAGGTTTCGCCGAACAGCGTACAAGGCTACGACTACCAGGCAAAAGGTAATGGCATCGTGCTGCTGCCTGAGCGCGTGGTGTTCAATAAAGACAATATCGACAAATACAACTTCTAACCTATCGCACCGATTATTTGGAGGGAGTAAGACAATGGCTGATTTAGATGACATCAAAGATGGTAAAGACTTCCATATCGATAAGCCGCAGCAAAATGCCCTGTTCAGTTTAAAAGGGTGTGGTGCGCTGGATTGGGGCATGCAGTCCCGCCTGGCACGCATTTTCAATCCCCGCACCAACCGAACCGTGATGCTGGCCTTTGACCACGGCTATTTCCAGGGGCCGACGACCGGGCTGGAGCGGATTGATATCAATATTGCGCCGCTGTTTGTACATGCCGACGTGTTGATGTGTACCCGGGGTATTCTGCGTAGTGTGATCCCGCCAGCCACCAACAAACCCATCGTGCTACGCGCTTCAGGGGCAAACTCCATTCTGACCGAGTTGAGCAATGAGGCGGTGGCTGTCGCCATGGACGACGCGGTGCGTCTGAATAGCTGTGCCGTTGCCGCACAGGTTTATATCGGCACGGAACATGAACACCAGTCGATTAAAAACATCATCCAACTGATCGATGCGGGTCTGAAAGTCGGCATGCCCACCATGGCGGTGACCGGCGTAGGGAAAGATATGGCACGCGATCAGCGTTATTTTTCACTAGCCACGCGTATCGCCGCCGAGATGGGGGCGCAAATCATCAAAACTTACTACGTGGATAAAGGGTTCGAACGCATTGTAGCTGGCTGCCCAGTCCCCATTGTCATCGCCGGCGGGAAGAAACTGCCAGAGCGCGAGGCGCTGGAGATGTGCTTCCAGGCGATTGATCAAGGGGCATCCGGGGTAGACATGGGGCGGAATATTTTTCAGTCAGAAAGCCCGGTTGCCATGATCAAGGCGGTGCACGCCATCGTTCATCAGAACGAAACGGTAGAACACGCCTACGAACTATTCCTTAGCGAAAAAGGCTGATACGGCCGAAATGCGGGCTGGTTTTCCAAGCCCGCCCCATTCAAGGAGGCTGATTATGCACGTTACCCTGGTCGAAATTAACGTTCATGACGACAAGGTTGAACGGTTTATCGAAGTGTTTCGCCAAAACCATCTGGGTGCGATCCAGGAAAAGGGCAACCTGCGCTTCGATGTGTTACAGGACCCTGACATCCCCACGCGTTTTTATATTTACGAGGCTTACGCCGATGAGCAGGCCGTGGCTTTCCATAAAACGACCCCGCACTACCTGGCCTGCGTCAAAGAGCTGGAGTCTTTGATGACCGGTCCACGCAAAAAGACGGTCTTTATTGGCTTAATGCCCTGAAGACTTGCCCCACCTTACCGGTGGGGCAAGCCATCTAGCTACTACGATCCTACCACTCTCCCCTATTCCTGCCACGAATAGTAAATGTGCTCAGCATGTTCATTGACGCAAGCACTGTCACCCCGCAAACGGGCGGCCAAGGTAAAAGCAAAATCAAAGACCACACCAAACCCTTTGCCACTGATCAAATTGCCGTCTTCCACCACATTTTGGTCAACATAAACCCCATCGCTGACGTTTTGCCATAAATCGCCAGAGCACACGTAGCGGCGTCCTTTGAGCAAGCCATTTCCCCCCAATACCCGGGCAGCAGCGGAGCAAATTGGGCAGATTAATTTACCCGCCTGGTCATGGCGGCTGACAAAACGCACCACGTCCTGGCTGTTGGCAAGAAACACGCTGCCCTCTGGCCCGCCAGGCAACACGACGGCATCATAATTGGTGTCGAAAGCTTCTTTGAGCGTACTGTCTGCCACCACGGGTATTTTATGGTAGCTTACGACCTCTTTGCTTGAGGTGCAGGAAAGTGTTTCTACCCTGATCTTCAATCTGTGCAGAATATCTATAATAACAATCGCCTCCCCTTCCTCAAATCCAGGGGCCAGTAAAACCGCAACTTTTCTCATTGTTATTTCCCTTTGAAGCTGGATTAGAAGGTATATCCCAACCCGACACGGAATCGGGTTTGTCTTTCATTGCTGTCGCTTCTGACTGACACATTTCCTACTTCTACGAAGGGTGTCCAGGCGTCAATGTTATAAGCCGTTCGAAAGTTATATTCATAGTTGCTCTTACTGTTATTATACAAATTATACTTATCGGCAATTTTATAAATCCCTTCGATGACGAACTCGAAATTATTGGTCTTGTGCCCAACCCAGGCATCCAATCGATTAATCGTGTCATCTTCGCGACTGTCGGACGACCGACGTATGTATTCGAAACGGTAACGCCCGGCAACCCACCATGCTTCGTTGATCGCATAGGTCGTTCGTAAGTAAGGCTTGTATACCGAGTAGCCATTACCCGTTTCAAGTACCAACCCGGGTTGGATCGCTAAAGGCCCGCTATTGAATTGATAGCTGGCTGTATACTCATTCCCTTGGGCTTCCATATCATGAAAAGCCTTATTGGTATCATTCCCTCCCGATTTTGATATAGCCTCAATGGCAAAACCAAAGCCGTTACCAAAACGATGGGAAATATAGGCGCGATCATAGTTTGCCTTGCTGTCATCAAGATACTCATGGCGCACATCTACATACACCGCATGCGTTGTCAGCGGTGTTAATAATGATAACGTGGTAAGTAATAATAAAAAATTTCCTTTCATAATGATTCCCTTATGACCCGTTTATTTTGAGTGATCGTTTTTATTAAAATACAGCCATGCAGTAATGCTTATTCGCAATTCAGGAAATATATCTCTTACGGGCCGCGGCAGCAGCCCGTTGCTGTTACAGGTAAACGTTCAGGTATTCAACCAGGCACAGAATGGCCATCGCCTGACCATAAGGCATCGAAGTCAGCGGGACCTGGCGATAGTAGTCCAGGTTTTTGCCCATCGCGGTACCGAACGAGACTTGCATCAGTTCGCCATCGGGGTTGATTTGTTTCACCACCCCTTGCAGCGCTTTTTCGGCAACCTGCAGATACTTGCCGTCGATATAGCGTTTGCGTACCGATTTCAGGATGCCGAACGCAAAACCGGCGGTTGCGGATGATTCCAGATAAGAATCCGGATCATCCAGCAGCGTATGCCACAGGCCACTTTCGTGCTGGCACGCTGCCAGTGCCGCCACCTGGCATTCCAATACCTGTACCAGAAAACGGCGGGTAGCATCGTATTGCGGCAAATCCAACAGTTCGAGGAATTCCGGGATCACGATGGTCAGCCAACTGTTACCGCGCGCCCAGCGGGCTTTGGCAAAATTGTGCTTCCCTTCGAAGGTCCAGCCGTGGAACCACAGACCGCTTTCGCGCTCCATCAGGTGCTGGATGTGGACCAGAAACTGATATTTGGCCTCTTCCACGTACTGCGGGCGGTTCAGCAGCTTGCCAATTTTGGCCAGCGGCAACACGCTCATCATCAGGGTATCGTCCCACAGTTGCTGATGGTTTTCCTCCGCCAGCGTGACATGCTGCATACCTCCGCGCTCGGTGCGTGGCATTTCATGCATCAGCCATTCCGCCCATCGCTCCAGATACGGTAGCCAGCGTGAATCACCCGTTTCCTCATAGCGGTAGGCCAGGGTCAGAAACGGACAAGCGGTATTCACGTTCTTGGTTGGCGTGCCTTCGGCAAAGCGCGCGGTGAACCAATCGTCTACGATGGCGCACATCTTGCTGTCACCGGTCTGGCGATAATACTGGTTGATGCCGTACAGACCAATGCCGTGCGTCCATTCCCAGCCGGCCCAGCCTTTGGTATCGATGACGCGGCCATCGTCAAGACGCAGCAGGAATTCACCGGTTTCATCGGTGATGTTGACCAGGTTTTCCACCAGGCTATCAATCAACTGCTGCAGTTCCTGGCGGCTGATAAAGCGTTCCGGTTGGCGCAGTAACGGGCTGTGTTTTACGGGATATACCAACATAGTGATGTCCTTTTATGCCTTTAGTTCAAGGTGTCGCGCTGCCTGCCGCTTTCTGGCCTTGAGTGGCCTTGGGCAATGGCGGAGCAGCAGGTTTATTGCGGTTGAGGTAGCCGATATTGTTGTTACCCCACAGAGATTCATAAGGCATACCTGCCAGCATTTCGACGGTAGCGCGCGCTTCTGGCGTGATGTTCTCCGGCACCACTCGGCCCGCGATGCGCATCTTCTCTGTTTCCTGGCGCAGTACGCCGTGTGTGGTCAAGTTGAGTTTGAAGCGCAGCGAGACGGTGAAGCCGATCGCCAGCACGACCAAAGTACCGACGCTCAGGATCATCAGAATGGCGTGACTCACCTCGGGTAATTGATGATTTTGGCCAGAAACAAAGCCTGACAGTTGCAGAATGATACCAACCAGCATCACCGCACCGGCCTGAGAGGCCTTACGGGTCAAGGTCATGATGCCGGCAAAGATGCCTTCACGGCGTTGCCCGGTGATCACTTCGTCCACATCGGCAATATAGGTGTAGATATTCCATGGTACGTAGTTGATACCACCCCGACCCAAACCGGCGAGGGCGGATACCAGCAGCAGCAATGAGAAAACGTCACTGAGGTTGGCGTAATACAGTACGGCGTAGGAGATAGCCCCCATACCGAACAGCACGACCACCATACGGTAGGAGGGTGCTGGTCCGAACCGAATACACAGCGGGATCATCGCGATCACTGCGACAAATTGCATGATGGCCATGGTGCCCATCAGGTTGGAGGCCGTGGCAGCGCTCTGCATCAGCACAAACACCACGTAATAAGTGAACACCGCATTAAAGACGTCCTGGGCGATATAGCCCCCGAGGTACATCCCCAGGTGTTGGCGGAAAATACGGATGCGCAACGTAGAAGAGAGCTCGACGTTCAAGCGCTTCAAGCTCTGGAACAGCGTGAGCTTTTGTTTTTCAGCTTCTAGCGCGGCAGCCGATTTTTGTTCTGCTGGTCGTTCCCAAGTGAAGAAATAGACCAGTGTCAACACGCAGGCACAGATGATCGAGAACACCAGGCTGGAATAGAAGAATGAAACGGCACTGTCTTTACCCAGGTAGCTGAGCAGAATGCCTGGCAGGAATGCCGCCAGAATGGCAGACAGCTGCGCTAGCCCAATGCGGGCACCGGAGAACTTGGTTTTTTGTTTGAAGTCATCCGTCATCTCCGGCACCAGCGTTTCATACGGTACCAGGATCATGGTGTAGACCACGTCAAAGAACAGATAGGTCAGCAAATAGTACCAATAGTCCATATGGCCAACCCACATCAGGCTGTAGCTAAAGACCAATGGAATACCGAGCAGGATAAAGAACTTGCGGCGGCCAAAGCGTTTGCCCAGCCAGGTGGAACCAAAATTGTCGGTCAGATAGCCCATTAACGGGCTGACAACCGCATCCAGTACCCTTGCCATCGCAAAGATAAAGGTGGCCTCGATCGGGCTAAGCCCGCAGAACGTTGTATAAAAATAGAGTAACCAGGCGGCGGTGAGTGCCGTGGTTCCCGCACCGAGAAAATCCCCAGAGCCGTAAGCAAGATAGTTAAACAGACCGATTTTACGTGTCTTCATTGTTGCCATCTCCGTAGCCACATCACGAGTTATCTTCCCGGCGATATGCAGGGAATTTTCGTAACATACGGTTATGGCTATGGGAAAACCTTTGTGTTTTTGCCAGTGATGGCGAGTCTATGGCAAACAAAAGAAGAAATAGCCGATCAATCTCTATTTTTTAAAACTATGTTTTATTTTTATGATAACGATGTTCCTTTTTAACATTGCAGCCTGATGCCGCCAGTGATGTAGCGTATTGATGAGACCTAATTGCCCATATTGCGGCAGTACTGACTCAAAAACTCAACGCAAACCTTCAGCTTGGTCGATGAGTAAAGCGGCATCTGGTAAACCGCCCAGATGTTGGCGCTCTGCGCGTAGTCGGGCAAAACCCGCACCAGCACGCCATCGCGCAGAAACGGCGAGACATCCCATTCGGAACGCAGCATGATCCCTTTGCCATTCAGCGCCCAATGCAAGACGATCTCCCCGCTGTTGGACGACAGATGCCCGGATATTTTTACCGACTTTTTACCCTGCTGGTTTTCCAACTCCCATACGCCGATAGTTTGATCACGTTCCTTGGTCACCAGGCAATCATGATGCTGCAAATCTGCCAGCGTCTCGGGCATCCCCCGCTGTTTTAGGTACGCGGGAGACGCACAAAGGATGCGCTGGTTCTTGGCCAACAGCTTGGCAATGTTATTATCCGGAATGTCATCGTTGATCCTGATATCCAGATCGACATTATCCCGGTTGAGGTCAATTTGCCGATCAAACAGCTCAAAGTTGATCTGCAATTGCGGATAGATCTCCATGATCTCCATGATGGCTGGCGCAATATAAGCCCGGCCAAAACCGAAGCTGGAGCCAATGCGGATCATCCCCACCGGTTGCTCCTTGATATGCGTCACCTCATCCACCATCTTTTGCAGGCGATCCATAATCTCCAGCGAGTGGGCGTAAGCCGTCTGCCCGCTTTCCGTGAGCGCCATGCCACGAGAGGAACGATTCAGTAACTTCACGCCCAGTAATGCCTCCATCTGTTGGATACGTTTAGTGACAAATGCCGGTGTCTGCCCCAATATTTCGGCGGCAGCACTGAAACTGCCGGTATTAACCACCGCAATTAGCACCTGTAAATCTTTAGGTTGAGGATAATGAATTAACGACATAATTTTCTAGCCTCACTGAAATGCTCACTAAATAGTTATCAATGAATGACGCTATCGTTATTTAACTGTTTTATTTTGCTACAGAGGTGTTAAATGTATTTCCTTCTGCATTGCGACCTAAATTCCATCCACATGAATTTAAACAAATAATTATGATTAACATTCTGTGAATTAACGGTTCACGAACCGGTTGCGGATCGTGCCTCTCCGCTATGGTAGCGTTTATTCAGGCCAAGAAAACGCTTTTTATAACTATTAACAGTGAGCATGTTCATTTCAGCCTGACGGGAGTCGCACTTATGAACGTAATTGAAAAAAACGCTAAGGTTGATCAACTCACCCGCATTGTCGCTAATTTCACAGCCATGATCTCAACGCGCATGCCGGATGATGTCGTCGATAAATTAAAACAGCTACGAGAGTTAGAAACCGAAGGCATGGGCAAGATTATCTACCATACGATGTTTGACAATATGGAGAAAGCCATCGCCCTCAACCGCCCCGCCTGCCAGGATACCGGCGAAATCATGTTTTTTGTCAAAGTGGGCACGTGTTTTCCCCTGCTGGCCGAACTCCAGGCCGCACTGAAACAGGCGGTAGAGGATGCCACCGTGGCTGCACCACTGCGCCATAACGCGGTAGAGATCTTTGATGAGGTCAACACCGGTAAAAATACCGGCTCTGGCGTGCCGTGGGTAACCTGGGATCTGGTGCCCAACGGGAGCGATGCAGAAATTGAAGTGTATATGGCCGGCGGTGGCTGTACTTTGCCCGGCCGCGCCAAAGTGCTGATGCCTTCCGAAGGTTATGAAGGCGTAGTGAAGTTCGTATTTGAAAACATTTCCACGCTGGCGGTCAACGCCTGCCCGCCGGTGCTGGTCGGCGTTGGTATTGCAACCTCGGTTGAAACGGCAGCCGTGCTCTCTCGCAAAGCCATCTTGCGCCCTATCGGCACCCGCCATCCCAATCCTATCGCCGCCGATCTGGAGCTACGCCTGGAAGCTGGCCTCAACCAACTGGGTATTGGCCCGCAAGGGTTGATGGGGAACAGTTCCGTGATGGGGGTACATATCGAATCCGCAGCTCGTCACCCTTCTACCATTGGCGTCGCCGTCTCGACCGGTTGCTGGGCACACCGCCGTGGCACATTGCTGGTTCACCAAGATCTGTCGTTTGAAAGTATTTCCCACACTCGGGAGGCATTATGAAAAAGATCCTTACCACCCCAATTAAAGCGGAAGACTTGGCCGATATCCGCGTGGGCGACGTTATCTATCTCAATGGGACACTGGTTACCTGCCGTGACGTTTGCCACCGGCGGCTGATCGAACTCAAACGTGAGATCCCTTACGACCTGCGCGGCAAGGCGATTTTCCATGCGGGGCCAATCGTACGCAAGAACGGTGAGAAATGGGAGATAGTGTCAATTGGCCCAACTACCAGCATGAGAATGGAAAGCTTCGAAAAAGAGTTCATTGAACAGACTGGCGTACGGCTCATCGTCGGTAAAGGCGGTATGGGTCCGAATACCGAAGCAGGCTGCAAGGAATTCAAGGCGCTGCACGTGATATTCCCCGCGGGCTGTGCCGTAGTGGCGGCAACGCAGGTGGAGGAAATTGAAGAGGTGCACTGGACCGAATTGGGCATGCCGGAATCGTTATGGGTGTGCCGGGTTAAAGAGTTCGGCCCATTGATTGTCTCTATCGATACTCACGGTAATAACCTGATCGATGAAAACAAGAAGGTGTTTGCCCAGCGCTGCGAACCGATCGTGGAAGAGATCTGTCAGCACGTCCATTACATCAAGTGAACCGCCAGGAGGGGTAAGCGCCCCTCTTACCCAATAATTAGAAAGAGGTTCCTGCTATGGCAAAGTTTAATTTGTCATGGAGATGGTTTGCCCCAGTTATTGTGGCGCTAACCCTCGCCTTGTGCCCAGCTCCTGCGGGGTTGCAACCCCATGCCTGGCTCTATTTCTCTGTATTCCTTGGTGTTATCGTCGGCTTAATTCTGGAACCGGCCCCCGGTGCGGTGGTCGCCATGACCGGCCTGGCCATTATTGCTATTTTCTCGCCCTGGTTGCTATATAGCCCGGAACAGCTTGCCACTCCCGGCTTTAAATATACCTCCAGTTCGCTGTCGTGGATGGTCTCCGGCTTTTCCAACTCGGTGATCTGGCTGATTTTTGCCGCTTTTATGTTTGGGACCGGCTATGAAAAAACCGGCCTAGGGAGGCGTATTGCGCTAATCCTGGTAAAAAAAATGGGGCATAAGACCCTGCTGCTCGGTTATGCGATTATGTTTTCCGAACTGTTATTGGCCCCGGTAACACCTTCTAACTCGGCACGCGGCGCGGGGATTATCTATCCCATCGTGCGCAACTTACCACCGCTGTATAATTCCCAGCCCAATACGCCGAGCGCACGCAGCATTGGCTCATATATTATGTGGATAGGTATCAGCGCCAACTGTGTGACCAGTGCCATTTTCCTCACCGCCATGGCCCCCAACCTGCTGTTGATTGGATTACTAAAAACGTCGTCCCATTTGTCGCTATCCTGGGGCGATTGGTTTCTTGGCATGCTGCCACTCAGTCTGCTGTTGATCGCTCTGGTTCCCTGGTTAAGCTATGTCCTTTATCCGCCAACCATCAAGGCCGGTGAGCAGGTCCCCAAGTGGGCCTCTGCCGAACTTGCAGCAATGGGGCCACTCAGCCTGCGTGAGACGAAAATGCTGGGGCTGATGATCATTGCCCTGCTGCTGTGGATCTTTGCGGGGCAGTATATTGATGCGGCGCTGGTCGGTTATTCGGTGGTGGCTTTGATGTTGCTGGGCAAAATTATCACCTGGGATGACATCATCAGTAATAAAGCGGCATGGAGCGTGTTTTTCTGGTTGGCTTCGCTGATTGCGTTGGCGACCGGATTGAACAACGTCGGTTTTATTACCTGGTTCGGCAAGCTGATAGCCCAAGGTTTGCAGGGATTCTCGACCACGGTGGTGATGGTGCTGTTGGTCATAGTGTTCTATCTGCTGCGCTACTTCTTTGCCAGCGCGACAGCCTACACCTCGGCGTTAGCGCCAATGATGATTGCCGCCGCACTCATGCTGCCCGCTATCCCATTACCGACCTTCAGCCTGATGATTGGTGCTGCCATTGGCCTGGGAAGCATTGTTACCCCTTATGCCACCGGCCCCAGCCCGATTTACTATGGTAGCGGTTATCTTCCCACCAACGACTATTGGCGGCTTGGAGCCATCTTTGGTCTGATCTTCCTGGGGTTGTTAATAGTTACCGGATTGGTGTGGATGCCGATGGTGATGGGCTAGTAAAAGCGGTTTTCCGGTCTTGATTTACGGCAAAGCGGCGACGGCTTAACCATCTGAGCTAAAACCGTAAAAATATTCTTGACCGGTTAACCGACTCTCCCTATAGTAGCGCCCCGTTGCACTGAGTAACGCGCAACGTACGGTGAGGTGTCTGAGTGGCTGAAGGAGCACGCCTGGAAAGTGTGTATACGCGTAAGTGTATCGAGGGTTCGAACCCCTCTCTCACCGCCATATTAAATGAGAAAGCCTGAATTCACATTCAGGCTTTTTTATTGCATGTAACACAGTCAGAGAGGGGTGAGAAACCTCGACAGGGTTCGACAAAATGGCTCGCATCGCAGAGACATTTTGGACGGCCGACGGGCCGCCCGCAGGGTGAGCTTGCGAATCAAGCCCGACCTCACCGCCATATTAAATGAGAAAGCCTGGACTCACGTTCAGACTTTTTTTTTGCATATACCCCGTACAGAGAGGGGTGAGAAGCCTCGACAGGGTTCGACAAAATGGCTCGCAGCGCAGAGACATTTTGGACGGCCGACCGGCCGCCCGTAGGGTGAGCTTGCGAATCAAGCCCTCTCTCACCGCCATATTTTAAGAGAAAGTCTGGACTCACGTTCAGACTTTTTTTTTGCATTTACCCCGTACAGAGAGGGGTGAGAAGCCTCGATAGGGTTCGACAAAATGGCTCGCAGCGCAGAGACATTTTGGACGGCCGACCGGCCGCCCGTAGGGTGAGCTTGCGAATCAAGCCCTCTCTCACCGCCATATTCCAATAAAGACTGAGCTATTGGCTGTCAGTTAAGACTACCAATTCCCCCTCACCCCAACCCTCTCCCAAAGGGCGAGGGAGCTAGTACGGTGCCATGTTCAGGTACAGAGGCGATCGGTGACAAGTTTGATGTAGAGGACGATTGCCGTAATTAAGTTGTAGCACATTCGGTCCCCTCTCCTTTTGGGAGAGGGCTAGGGTGAGGGGCGCGGCTTCAAGGTAGATGTCAGCGCCTCAACGATAAAATCGGACAATTTATCGTCACAATCTGTTTAAACAAAAGTTAGAAAGTATTTGCTACAATACTGATAGCGCTATAATTTAGTTACTTTACTCAGGATACAGGTATCATCATGACTAATCAGCACACCAACAACGAATTGACTGAAGAACAAAAAAAAGAAATTGACTTAATAGCGTTACAACGAGTCCAGGCAATGAATAGCGATGAATTCCTTTGCCAGCGCATTGACGAAAAAGTTCACGCGATGGAAGACCACGTCAAAGCTTATTTCAATAAGTGTTTTTCACTGCACTTAAACAACAAGCATAGCGAAAAGTAAAATGCTTTACGGGCCTGAGCTAAAACGCCCTATTCCAAGCCATTAACTAAGCACGGTTTGTTGGTGAGAGGCCTGATAAACATGGAAAACGGAGCTATCTAATTGGAAAGTATCAAAGAAATAATTATCTATTTCTCTCTAATGCTACAGGTTTTTTTAGAGTTTCTATCCGTTATTTGCGTTTTTGTCGGGCTGGTAAAGGCACTTTATACCACAATCACCAAAGTTAAAAGTCAGTCCATACTCTATTTAATAAGGGCACGTTTTGGAACCTGGCTTGCTTTGGCGTTAGAGTTTCAATTAGCGGCTGATATCTTGGCAACGACGATCAACCCTAGTATGGAAGAGTTGATTAAACTGGTAATCATTGCCGTGATACGTACATTCCTTAATTACTTTTTATCTAAAGAGTTAGATTATGCCGAAAGCAATGTTGCTGTCGTCGGTAAAACCGACGCAACAACGCTGGAGGGGAAAAAGTAAAGGTGTCAAAGAAAGCGTTGTTTACTCCCGGACCAGGCTAAGACTTCTTAGCCGCCATAGGACGAAACCTCTCCCCCAACTGTGATAGCGACATCAAACGGCTGCTGACCACGCGATTTTTACCTTGGCGCTTAGCGTCATACAGCGCTTCATCCGTCATCTCTATCGCTTTCTCCACCGACATACCGGGCAGATAGAGCGAGGTCCCGATGGAGATGGTCAACCGGATCGCCTCCCCACTCTCGGTAATAAAATCAAATTCTTCCACCCGGTTGCGAATACGTTCCGCCACGGCCGCAATATGCAGCGGTTCATAGCTGGAAGTGATGACCATAAACTCCTCACCGCCGTAGCGCCCGACAAAGTCTTCATCACGTACGCAATCTTTCAGAATGGCCCCCACGCTAGCCAACACACCGTCACCGGCCAAATGACCATGGGTGTCATTCACCTGTTTGAAATTGTCTAAATCCAGCAGCATCAGGCCACAAGACTCCCGTTGGGCATGCTGCAGCATCATTTTATAGTCTACGCTGGCGCGGTTGTTGATGTGAGTCAGGCTGTCCGTCGTCGCTTTGTTACGCATGGAGAAAAAGGCGTGAATATGGCGCTCTTTAAAGCTCAGGGCGTGGTAGCAAATCGCCAGGCAAAGCGCCGATGCAGCCTGATACAACAGAATATCCAGCCATAGTTCACGGAAGTTGACCAACGAACCAACCACGGCAATGCGGTAGAGCGCAATGACACCGATGGTCAGGTAAAACACCCGGTTCGATTTTTTCCGCCAGACTCCCGATAGCAGCAGCGGCAAGATGATCGAACCGATAAACAGATTATCCAGCGTGAAGCCACCGTTAAAGCCAAAGTTCACCAGATAGCACACCACTCCACTGACTGCACCGCCGAAAAACAGCACCAGAATCATCGGGATCATGGCAAAACTGTAATAAATGTCACCTGCGAGCAACAGCCGGGTCTGATTCAGATACAGCACCGCCAGCCCTGCCAGCACACCAAACAATATCCGTTTCCATACGGCGGATTGGTAGGAAAAAGGGGCGTTTCTGCTAAGCGCAAAGTAGGCTACCGACAGCGTGGCATAGGTGATGCACGCGTCACTGTAAAAAGACGAGATTGACGCAATATATGTCATAACTATTCGGCATACTCCAGGATGCGGCAATTTTTTTCGGGTTGCTGATTATCCAGACGGGCACAGCATGCAGCGCCCCTACGATAGTCAAAATGATAACGGCTAGGCGGGTATATGTTATTGCCAGGCAATCTATGTCCTATCCTCAGTTCAGGATAGTCTGTTATCCATCACACCACGGGGAAAATCTGATGAATATCGATGATGAATTGCAAGCGCTGGCGACACAAGAAGCGGACCTTACCTTCCACCATTTCGACCATACCACCGCGTGGGAGCTGGGTGTAGCGCTAAAAAATGCCGCAGAACATCGCCAATTACCCATCGCTATCGAAATTCAGCTAAACGGACAAACGCTGTTTTATTACGCCCTGCCAGGTGCAACGCCAGACATTGCCGACTGGGTGCGGCGCAAGCGCAACGTGGTCAACCATTTCCATAAAAGCTCTTATGCCGTGGGTTTACGCCTGCAACAACGGCAAGTCACGCTGGAGGAGAGATATGGCCTCAGCGTACGTGACTATGCCGCCCACGGCGGCGCATTCCCCATCAACCTGCTCAATGTGGGTTGTGTCGGTTCCATCTCTCTTTCTGGCTCCCCGCAGCTCGAAGACCATCATCTGCTGGTCAGCACTCTTGCTCAGTTTCTAGGCTTACCCTTGCCCGCAGTACACTAAGCGATAAAAGCTGCGCTTTTCCCCCAATCCACCGCGGACGATCTGCACAGGCTGGCGCTTGGCGCGGATAGTCCGCTGAACAAATATAAATTAATCGCAATCCTGATGCTTTGATACAAATCTAGGTATCGGCGGACAGAAAGGGGTATGGTATCTACCAGCTATTCCGAGACGGACCTCCATGGCCCGCCATTCCGTTCTCTTTTATAGACTTGGTTTGCAACTTAGATGAAAACGCACGAAATCAACGGTATCCGCCCTTTTAGCGCCCTGATAGATGCCTGCTGGCGCGAGCCCTATTCCCTTCAACGTCTGCTGAAAGATGCCATTGCCGGGGTGACCGTCGGCATCATTGCCATACCTCTGGCGATGGCGCTGGCCATTGCCAGCGGCGTTCCCCCGCAGTATGGGCTGTATACCGCCGCCATTGCTGGCATCGTGATCGCCGTCAGCGGCGGTTCGCGCTACAGCGTTTCCGGCCCCACCGCGGCGTTTGTGGTGATCCTGTTCCCCGTTTCACAGCAGTTTGGGCTCTCTGGCTTATTGATTGCCACCATGCTGTCCGGCGTATTCCTGCTGATTATGGGGTTGGCGCGGCTTGGCCGCCTGATCGAGTACATTCCACTTTCGGTCACGCTTGGGTTTACCTCTGGGATTGCCATCACCATCGCCACCATGCAGGTGAAGGATTTTTTTGGCTTACAGCTGGCGGAAGTACCGGAAAACTACATCGGTAAGGTGAATGCGCTGTTGCATGCTTTACCCACCCTGGACTATGGCGATACGCTGATCGGCGCGGTCACCTTGGTGGTCCTGCTGCTCTGGCCAAAGTTGGGGCTGCGTATTCCCGGCCACCTGCCCGCCTTGTTGGCTGGCACCGCGGTGATGGCTATCCTGGCACAGTTCGATCATCAGGTTGCGACCATTGGCTCCCGTTTCAGTTTCGAACTGGCAGACGGCAGCCAAGGCCAAGGTATCCCGCCGATCCTGCCGCAGTGGCTGTTGCCATGGCATCTGCCTGCTGGCGACGGTAAACCAACGGAGCTGAGCTGGCAGCTGCTTTCCGCCCTGTTACCGGCAGCCTTTTCCATGGCGATGCTTGGGGCGATCGAATCGCTGCTATGCGCGGTAGTGTTGGATGGCATGACGGGCAAAAAGCACCACTCCAACGCCGAACTGATTGGCCAGGGCGCGGGTAATATCATCGCCCCGTTCTTCGGTGGCATTACCGCGACGGCCGCCATTGCCCGCTCGGCAGCCAACGTGCGAGCAGGAGCAACCTCACCGGTTTCGGCAATCATCCACTCGTTAATGGTGCTGCTGTCCTTGCTGGTGCTGGCACCGTGGCTGTCCTACTTACCGCTGGCGGCGATGGCTTCGCTGTTGCTATTGGTCGCCTGGAACATGAGCGAGGCGCATAAAGTGGTTTATCTGCTGCGCCGGGCGCCGAAAGACGACATTTTGGTGATGCTGCTGTGTATGTCGCTGACGGTACTGTTTGATATGGTGATTGCCATTACCGTTGGCATCGTGCTGGCCTCACTGCTGTTTATGCGCCGAATCGCACGCATGACCCGCCTGAGCGAGTTGAGCGCCGAGGATGGCCGGCTGGTGCTACGCGTCAACGGGCCGCTGTTCTTCGCCGCTGCCGAACGCGTGTTCAACGATCTGCTGGTACGCGGTGAAAACTACCACACCATCGTACTGCAATGGGATGCCGTACCGGTGCTGGATGCCGGGGGGCTCAACGCGCTGCAACGTTATATCGACGCCCTGCCCGCCGAAAAACAGCTGGTGATCACCGATATTCCGTTCCAGCCGCTAAAAACCCTGGCTCGTGCGCGCATGAAGCCAATCGATGGCAAACTGCATTTCTACCCCACCTTGCCTGAGGCACTCACCGCGCTTAACGGCCAGTAAAGCAAAAAGCCCGACAAATTAATGTCGGGCCTTCAAATCGATGGCAAAGTAGCAATATTGCTGAGTTTGTAGAAATCGAACCCCCCAACCTACCTAACCCATTGATTATCCAGACGGGCGCAGCATGCTGCGCCCCTACATCATGGGCCAAGAGAGGGTTTGCCAGCAGCAGTTAGTTGCTGGTATCCAGCTCAGCGAAGCTTTTCACCAGATCGTCGATGGCTTTCATCTGTACCAGGAACGGTTCCAGCTTATCCAACGGCAACGCCGAAGGACCATCGCATTTGGCATTGCTTGGATCTGGGTGTGCCTCGATAAACAGGCCAGCCAAACCTACCGCCATACCGGCACGAGCCAGCTCGGCAACCTGCGCGCGGCGGCCGCCTGAAGCAGCACCAAACGGATCGCGGGTTTGCAGGGCGTGGGTCACGTCAAAGATCACCGGATGGCCACCGGTCACATTCTTCATCACGTTGATACCCAACATGTCGACCACCAGGTTGTCATAGCCAAAGTTGCTGCCACGATCGCACAGGATAACCTGATCGTTGCCGCCTTCTTTGAATTTATCGACGATATTGCCCATCTGGCCCGGGCTGACGAACTGCGGTTTCTTGACGTTGATCACCGCGCCGGTTTTCGCCATGGCTTCAACCAGGTCGGTCTGGCGTGCCAGGAAGGCTGGCAGTTGGATCACATCAACCACTTCGGAAACTGGCTGCGCCTGTGAGGCTTCATGCACATCGGTGATAATTTTCACGCCGAAGGTGCTTTTGATTTCCTGGAAAATCTTCATCCCTTCTTCCAGGCCTGGGCCACGGTAAGAATGGATAGATGAGCGGTTGGCTTTATCAAAAGAGGCTTTGAAAACGTAAGGGATGCCCAGTTTTTGCGTCACGGTGACGTAGTGTTCGCAGATGCGCATCGCCAAATCGCGTGATTCCAGTACGTTCATACCGCCGAACAGTACAAACGGTAGATCGTTCGCTACCTTGATGTCGCCAATGCTGACTACTTTCTGTTCCATGCTTGCACCTTATTGATTAATAAATCGGAATCAGTGAATTAATGCAGCGTGACCTGCTTGAGCTCGATGGAGTGGATTTGAATTTTTATCACTTCACTCACCGGGTCTTCAGGGCACTGCTCGACAAAATAGTTGAGATCGGAAATGGCGATATGGTTGCATTCCAGCTGGGCATAAATCAAGCCACGGTCACGGATCTCGTAAGGATCGTCTGGGTCAAAACTCAGCACCGCCTCGCTGGCTCGCAACGCAATTTCCATCTGTTTTTCATCCATCAGCGCGGCTTTCAGCGTATCGAGCATCTTACGCACCACCAGAATATTTTCCGATTCGTCCAGATCGTCATCTTCCAGTTCAGCCCCCAGCCCCAGATTACCTTTGAGCCAAACCTGCAACTGATGTTCATTAAGCGTTTCCCCGTTCAACGGGTTAACCAGCCACATCTCCTCATCCAGCCAGTCAGCACGCATGATCAACTGAGTGGGGAAAATCACCGGCATCAGCGGCAGATCCAACTGGTGGGCAATATGCAGGAAAATGGTTCCCAGAGAGACTGGCGTACCTTGGCGGGCTTCCAACACCTTATCCAGCCAGATAGCGTCAGACAGCCGATAAACACCGCTGGCACCGCCGAATCCCCAGGTTTTAAAGAACAATTCGATAAGCGCTTCCAACTGCTGATCCTGGTTGAGATCATCCGGGATGATTGCGCGCGCTTCTTCACTCAACTGCTGTAACTTGCGCTCAACTTCCGCCACCGGAAAGTCCCGCCGGATGATCTTGGATACCAGGATCACCCCCTCACTCAGTGAGGAAGTGTTAAATTCGAAATCGGCAATGCTGCTCATAGGTATCCCATCAAGAACGGTATTTTGGTCGTGGCAAGTTTAACGATCAGATACAGACAGCCCAGTGCCAGAACGAATGCCAAGGTACGGATATTCCAGCTTTGCGTCTTCTTGCCCAATGCGACATAGCCCAACAGGATATAGATAATAACGCCAAACAACTTCTCGGTCAGCCACGAGTCCATGCCAAGCAGTGGGTAAAGTTTGAACATCACCACCAGGGCAATACCGGTGGCAAACAGCACCGTATCATTGATATGCGGCGTGATCTTTACCCAGCGCTTGTTGATCATCGGCGATGCACGCCACTTCCAGAAGAAACGCAGTACAAACAACGTAATGCTGATGGCTACCGTTAATAAATGCAGATGTTTTAGCGCCATGTAAGCGGCCATAATGGTTTCCTTGGTTTCTTATAGTGGTTTTTGGCCCAGAGTCACGCGATCGTTGCCGCCATAGTCGCGATGCGTTGCCACCGCGATAAATCCCGCGGCATTCAGCAGCGTACGTACACTTTCACCCTGTTGCCAACCGTGCTCAAGCAACAGCCAACCCTGCGGCTCTAAATAATCTGCGGCCTGCTGCACGATCGCTGCCAGATCGGCCAGCCCCTGATCGGCGGCCACCAGCGCACTGCCGGGTTCAAAGCGGACATCGCCCTGCCCAAGGTGAGGATCGGCTTCATCAATATAGGGAGGATTACTGGCGATCAGCGCAAACTTTTGCCCGGCCACCGGCGTAAACCAGCTCCCTTGCAAAAAGCGCGCATTGTTAATCGCCAGTTTTTGCGCGTTATGCTGCGCCAGCGCCACGGCCTCCGGTTGCAGATCGATGCCGGTGAGCTGACAGTCTGGCCTTTCGCTGGCTAACGCCAGGGCAATCGCGCCGGTACCGGTGCCAAGATCCAGAATGGCACACGGCCTTGCGGGCAGACGCTCCAAGGCCAACTCCACCAAACATTCGGTATCCGGGCGCGGGATTAGCGTAGCGGGCGAAACCGACAGAGGGAGCGACCAGAACTCACGCTCGCCAACCAGATACGCCACCGGTTCCCCGCGTTCACGGCGAGCCAGCAGCAGCGTTAACTGCTCAGCCTGCTCCGCCGTCAGCGGAGTTTCGCCAAATGCCAACAAGTAGGTTCTGGCCCGACCGGTCACGAAACCCAACAGGATCTCCGCATCACGTTTGGCGCTGTCACTGTGCGTCAGGCGTAAGGTCGCGGTTTTCAGCCAGGTTTGATAATCCATTACTCGGGCTCGGCAGAGAGTGCAGCCAACTGATCGGCCTGGTATTCCTGCACGATCGGTTGGATTAGCATATCCAGCTTGCCTTCCATCACCTCATCCAAACGATACAGCGTCAGGTTGATGCGGTGGTCGGTCACACGCCCCTGCGGGAAGTTATAGGTGCGGTTACGATCGGAACGATCGCCGGTGCCCAGCAGGTTACGGCGGGTAGAGGCCTCTGCCAACTGGCGTTTCGCCATCTCTGCGGCGCGGATACGTGCCCCAAGCACCGACATCGCCTTGGCTTTGTTCTTGTGCTGTGAACGTTCGTCCTGGCATTCAACCACAATACCGGTCGGCAAGTGGGTAATACGGATCGCAGAATCGGTGGTGTTAACGTGCTGACCACCGGCCCCGGAGGAACGGAAGGTATCGATTTTCAGATCGCCCGCGTTGATTTCTGGCAGCTCCGCCTCTGGTACCGCTGGCATCACCGCCACCGTGCAGGCAGAGGTATGAATACGGCCCTGGGATTCGGTTTCCGGCACGCGCTGAACGCGATGACCGCCGGACTCAAACTTCAGTTGACCGTAAACACCGTCGCCAGAGACTTTGGCAATCACCTCTTTGTAACCGCCGTGTTCACCCACGTTTTCGCTCATGATCTCAACCCGCCAGCGGCGAGTTTCAGCGTAACGGCTATACATACGGAACAGATCGCCAGCAAAGATGGCCGCTTCGTCGCCACCGGTTCCGGCGCGCACTTCCAGGAAGCAGTCGCGCTCATCGTCCGGATCCTTCGGCAGCAGTAGCACCTGCAGCTGCTGTTCCAGCTCTTCCGTCGTCGCTTTGGCCTGTTTCAGCTCTTCCTGCGCCATTTCACGCATTTCCGGATCGTCCAGCATCATTTCTGCCGTGGCGAGGTCGTCCTGCACCTGACGCCATTCCAGAAAACAACGGCTGACGTCGGTCAACTGCGCATATTCGCGCGACAGGCCACGGAACCGATCCTGATCGGCAATAACACCGGCATCGCCGAGCAACGCCTGAACTTCTTCATGGCGCTCTTGTAACGCTTCCAGTTTGGCAACAATAGAAGGCTTCATGCGTGGTTTTAAACCCTGTTAATAAAAGAGAACTAATGCTGATCCAGCCCGAGGCTGTCGCGTAAAATGTGCAACCGCTCCATGTCGCCGTCACCGGCGGCCTGCTGGAGGGATTTGGTAGGGGCATGAATAAGACGATTGGTTAATCTGTGGGCCAGCTCATGGATCACCTGCTCCACGTTAGCGCCTTGAGCAATCGCTGCCAGCGCTTTTGACTCCATTTCCGCACGGATTTGATCGGCCTGCGAACGGTAGTCTCTGATGGTATCTGTCGCGCCCTGTGAGCGCAGCCAGGTCATGAAATTGCTGCTTTCCTGCTGCACAATGGTCTCGGCCTGTACGGCCGCCGCCTGCCGTTGCGCCATATTGCTCTGAATAATGGCCTGCAGGTCGTCCACGGTGTAGAGATAGGCGTTCGCCAGTTTGCCCACTTCCGGCTCGATATCGCGCGGAACGGCAATATCCACCAGCAACATCGGCTGATTGCGGCGCGCTTTCAGTGCCCGCTCAACCATGCCCTTGCCGATGATGGGCAACGGACTGGCGGTGGAGCTGATAATGATATCGGCATCTGCCAGGCGTGCGTCAATCTCCGGCAATGAGATCACCTCAGCCCCCACCTCTTGCGCCAAGACCTGAGCACGTTCACGGGTGCGGTTAGCGATGATCATATGCTGCACTTTATGCTCACGCAGATGGCGGGCCACCAGCTCGATCGTTTCCCCGGCACCGACCAACAGTACATTCAGTTCGGCAAGGGATTCGAAGATTTGACGCGCCAGCGCACAGGCGGCGAAGGCAACGGATACCGCGCTGGCACCGATTTCGGTTTCAGTGCGTACACGTTTGGCAACGGAGAAGGATTTCTGGAACAGGCGCTCCAGCTCACCGGAAAGTGACTGGCCACGCTGGGATTCGGCAAAGGCTTTCTTTACCTGCCCGAGGATCTGGGGTTCACCCAGTACCAAAGAGTCTAACCCGCTGGCAACGCGCATCAGGTGGCTGACGGCCTCGTCGCCGTGATGCCAATACAGGCTCTTGCGCACGTCTTCAGGGCGCAGATGGTGATAATCACATAACCAGGCTACCAGCTGTTCATGCAGATGATCCTGCTGCTCCACGCTGAGGTACAGCTCGGTACGGTTACAGGTAGACAGCACAACGCCGCCCTGCACCAATGGCTGTTGCAGCAAGCTATTCAGCGCCTTGTCGATCGACTCTGGGGAGAAGGTCACCCGTTCTCGCAGAGAAACCGGAGCGGTTTTGTGATTAATACCTAACGCCAGAAGGGTCATTGCTTCGAGTAATACTTCTCTTGGTACGGGTTCTCGTTGTCCGGCATTCTACTTGATGCGTGACATCAATTAAAGTGACAACCGCATCTTCCGGCCAATCGCTGGTATTGGCGGGACAAATCAGTCAGCACGACAAAACTCGGTATGTTTCAAACTCATCAGAAACCTCAAGGGATAAACGCTGAAAGGCAGCGCCAACCCTTGCAAACTCCCCCTTTCAGCCTGCCTGGCGACATCCTTCGTATTCCCACGGCTTAACATTTCACATTACTGATAATCGCGATGGGTTACGGTCTCCATTGTTTTAATTGCTATTTTTTCGACATGTTCCCATAATTCCGTCAAATAGTTAGCTGGCGAATTATTTACACAGAAACCGTTTCATAATTTCACTTTCTGAAATCGGAAAGTGAGCAAACCAGAAAGCCCCGGGCGTTGTTGGCCGATGGATGGGTTTTCGTATCTTGAGCAGCACGTAAGAAGGGACGTTCCATGAAATTACGTAGATTAAGCCAAGCGGTTACCGCAGGGCTGATAGCGGGTTGTAGCGCATTTGCAGCACATGGTGAAATCACCTTATTAAAGCAGGATCCGCAAGCGGGCGATCCCCTTAGCCGCCTCACTTTCACCGTTGGCGGCAGTATCCGTCCTCAGTTCAACATGATGACTGGCGATGGCGATAAAGGTTCTTATAAACGCAACGGTTTTGACGGCGGCACCCGTTTTCGCTTCGCCACTGATTACTACCTGTTCGACGACATCAGTTGGATCAACTATTACGAGTTAGGCGTCAACATCCCGGCGCTGTTCAGTTGGGATAATCACTACGCCGAGGGTGCCAACAACACCTCACGCCGTATGCTGTATACCGGCCTGAAAAGCAAAACCTGGGGTCAACTGACCTTCGGTAAGCAAAACAGCGTTTATTACGACGTGGTCGGGGCCAAAACCGACATCTGGGATTACGACATGCTGGCCCAGGCACCAGGCAACGGCATTAACGGCGACTATGACGGCTCCTACCGGTCACGCAGCATGCTGAAATATAAAACAACCGTAGGCGATGCCGATATCTACGCCGCTTACCTGTTCAACGATGACGAATACCTGCCTGGTAACGGCTTACGCTACAAGCGCAAGGGCGGCGGCTCGCTGGGCGTCGATTATCACCTGAGTAAAGACCTGACCTGGGGCACCGCCTGGAACTACACCAGCGCCGAGATGCGTAACCCCAATAGTGGCGAAAGCAATGACTACAATCAGAACATTTTTGGTACCGCACTGAGCTGGAAACCGGACAACTGGACGCTCAGCTTTGGCGGCGGCTGGTATGACAACTTCCTGACCAGCAAGAAAAATCAGGTGAACAACTACTTCGCCGGGGATGCCTGGGGGATTGAATATTTCGCCGGTTATAGCTTCCCGGTAGGCGAATACGCGGTGAAATCCATCATGCCTTACTTTATGGGCGACCGCCTGCAGTACACCACTGGCCGCGATTATCAGCGTATTGATAATGGCTTGGGTGTCTCCTTCCAGTTCGACTACGGTTTCCGCGCCGACGTTGAACACGTGCTGACGTCCAGCACCGATAATCTGGGCGATATGACGGTTGTTCGTTTGCGTTACGATTTCTGATCTGGCAAAGCGCGCCCTAGTGGCGCGCTGAGGCGAAAGACTCGCTCTGTAGGGATGCAACATACTGCGCTCACAGATTTCCCCCCCAAAAACCCTCGCCATCGTTTACAATCTTCCACACGCCAGACGCCACCCTTGCTGCAAGGCTTTTGCGCCATTGTATTATTGACGTTACGCCACTCGCCCGTTAGCGTGGTGGCAGAAATGCTAAACAGCACTGCCCCGCAAGGACAAAAGGACAACAAAACGTTATGCCTATCCGCAAAGTTAGTTTGCTTCGCCTGATCCCATTAGCCAGCCTGGTGCTGACGGCCTGTACTCTCACCAAGCCTGGCCCGGCCACCAGCCCGACGTCTCCGCAGTGGCTCGCTCATGAGCAAGCGGTGCAACAGCTTGAGCAGTATCAGACCCGGGGCGCTTTTGCTTATCTGACCGACCAGAAAAAAGTCTACGCCCGCTTCTTCTGGCAACAATACACGCCCGACCGCTACCGCCTGCTGCTGACCAACCCACTTGGCAGCACCGAGCTGGAGCTGAACGTGCAAAAAAGCGTGGTGCAGCTGACGGATAACCAGGGTAAACGCTATGTCAGCGACAACCCGGAAGAGATGATCCGCAAGCTGACCGGCATGCAGATCCCATTGGATAACCTGCGCCAGTGGATGCTTGGCCTGCCAGGGCAAGCTACCGATTTCAGCCTGGACTCCCAGTACCGCCTGAACAAGCTGACCTACAAACAGGGCGATCTGACCTGGGTTGTCACCTATCAGGACTACAATACCGATCTCAAAATCCCGTTACCGAGCCGCCTTGAGCTGCAACAGGGCGATCAACGCATCAAGCTGAAAATGGATAACTGGACGCTCAAGTGATGATCCACCAATGGCCTTCCCCGGCAAAGTTGAACCTGTTTCTCTATATCACCGGCCGTCGTGCAGACGGCTACCATCAGTTGCAAACGTTGTTCCAGTTCCTGGATTATGGCGATACGCTAACCATCGTTCCCCGCCAGGATGACCAAATCCAGCTGCTAACGCCCGTAGAAGGGGTGCCAGATGAGCAGAACCTGATTGTCCGGGCCGCTCGTCTGTTACAGCAACATTGCACGGCCCACGCCATTGCCACCCTTCCCCGTGGAGCCGACATCAGCATAGACAAGCGCTTGCCGATGGGTGGCGGCCTTGGCGGCGGCTCTTCCAACGCGGCAACGGTACTGGTCGCACTGAATGAACTTTGGCAATGTGGCCTGAGCGACGACCAGTTGGCAGAGATGGGGCTAACCCTCGGTGCCGATGTCCCGGTATTTGTGCGCGGCCATGCGGCATTTGCCGAAGGGATCGGTGAACAGCTACAGCCGGCAAATCCGGCAGAAAAGTGGTATTTGGTCGCTCATCCCGGCGTCAGCATCCCCACTCCGGTGATTTTTGCCGATGCCGAATTAAAAAGAGACACCCCGGTTCGCCCTCTGAACGCCCTATTACAGGCACCTTACGCAAATGATTGCGAACCGATCGCAAGAAAACGTTTTCGCGAGGTTGAACAGCTTCTTTCATGGCTGTTACAATACGCGCCGTCACGCCTGACTGGCACAGGTGCTTGTGTGTTTGCAGAATTCGACTCCGAGCCCGCCGCTCTTCAGGTGTTAAATCAAGCCCCGGCCTGGTTGCGTGGATTTGTAGCGCGTGGCGTTAACGTCTCACCACTACATCGCATCCGTTCCGGGCAGTTTGAGCCGTAGCTCAACGTGTCGTTGCGCAGGGTCGTCTACCTGGCCCTGTCATCTCTGCGCTGCTCTGCAGTTCAAGTTAGTTTTACACACCCGTATGTATATTGCGTCGGCGTCGCCAACTGCCCCTTGGCGAAGACCGTATGACAATATCTTCTCTGGACGCATGCTGAGGTTCTTCTCGTGCCTGATATGAAGCTTTTTGCTGGTAACGCCACCCCGGAACTAGCACAACGTATTGCCAACCGTTTGTACACCAGCCTTGGTGACGCCGCTGTAGGTCGTTTTAGCGACGGCGAAGTGAGCGTGCAAATCAACGAAAATGTACGCGGCGGTGATATTTTCATCATCCAGTCCACCTGTGCACCCACCAACGACAACCTGATGGAACTGGTTGTTATGGTTGATGCCCTGCGTCGCGCCTCCGCAGGTCGTATTACTGCTGTAATTCCTTACTTCGGCTATGCCCGCCAGGATCGCCGCGTGCGTTCTGCGCGTGTGCCAATCACTGCCAAAGTTGTTGCCGACTTCCTCTCCAGCGTAGGGGTTGACCGCGTATTGACAGTCGATCTGCATGCCGAGCAGATCCAAGGTTTCTTCGATGTCCCGGTAGATAACGTATTCGGTAGCCCGATCCTGTTGGAAGACATGTTGCAACAGAACCTGGAAAACCCGATCGTGGTTTCCCCAGATATCGGTGGTGTCGTGCGCGCCCGCGCGATCGCCAAACTGCTTAACGATACCGACATGGCCATCATTGATAAACGTCGCCCTCGCGCAAACGTTTCTCAGGTGATGCATATTATCGGGGACGTGGCAGGCCGTGACTGTGTACTGGTCGATGACATGATCGATACCGGTGGTACCTTGTGTAAAGCAGCTGAAGCGTTGAAAGAACGCGGTGCCAAGCGCGTATTTGCCTACGCCACGCACCCGATCTTCTCCGGTAACGCCGTGGATAACATCAGGAACTCGGTGATTGATGAAGTGATCGTCTGTGACACTATTCCGCTGTCAGCAGAAATCAAGGCGTTGAAAAACGTGCGCACTCTGACCTTGTCCGGTATGTTGGCTGAAGCTATCCGCCGTATCAGCAATGAAGAGTCAATTTCCGCGATGTTCGAACATTAATCCCTTCTCTGGCGCGGTTTACCTCCACTGCGCCAGGTTGTTCGGGTGAACATCTCAGAAAACAAAAAACCCGTTGAAGCGCGAGCAACAACGGGTTTTTTACGGGATGTGGGACATAACCTTAAACCTTATACGGCCAGGTTTCCTTGCCTTTGTTCGCCAGATCCTTGGTTGTGGTTAATCAATGTGACGGACGGCGCGGGTTGTTTTGGCAGCGTTTATCAAAGTGTTTTGCCCACCAATAACGATCTGCAACCCGCTCGCGCCCACCGATACGTGCACCGGCAAGCCACAACAAGGCGCCGATAAAGATACTAATGATGGCGCCGTGGGCAAAGAACTGCGGCAAATTGAACTGTGATACTTCAGCCAGGATGGAGTATCCTACCCCGCCAACCATCACTACCATACCCATTCCCATTAAAACGTTGCCAATGACCTCAGCGTTTTTACGTTTCATATGCCACCTCCATAGTGCCATGTGCCAATAGAGGGAAAACCCTAACTCGTTATCCCACTTTGATTAGTTAAGTATAGTCGTTATTTCAGCATGGGTATTGCGTGACCGATCACAAATGGCAACAAAAGGCTGACAATTCTTTACTTTATGTTAAAAATTAGCGAGGTAACTAAATTGTTTTACTAATGTATTATTCAGTTTTCAGCTATTCACGGGGGGGCGCCAGATTTTTGTCATTCTGCACGCAGGCAGGTACACTAACGGCCTATAAATTTCGAGCTGTGCCGTTGTGAAACCTCAGGCGATCGCAACCTGGCAGGCAACGGGCACGCCCTTTCCATTTTTCTAGCATAGTGAATCTCTTGTGAGCAGTATCAAACTGATTGTTGGCTTGGCCAACCCGGGCGCAGAGTATGCCCAGACACGGCACAATGCCGGCGCATGGTATGTTGACCTACTGGCGCAACGCCACAACCAACCGCTGAAGGAAGAGAGTAAGTTCTTCGGTTACACCGCACGCCTGAATTTGGCCGGTAACGACGTTCGGCTGCTGGTTCCTACCACCTTTATGAACCTGAGTGGTAAAGCCGTTGGCGCCTTGGCTACCTTCTACCGCATTCTGCCGGAAGAGATCCTGGTAGCCCACGATGAATTAGATCTGCCACCAGGGGTGGCGAAACTCAAATTAGGTGGCAGCAACGGTGGCCACAATGGCCTGAAGGATATCCAGAGCAAGCTGGGCAACAACCCGAACTTTTATCGCTTGCGCATTGGCATCGGCCACCCAGGGGATAAAAACAAGGTGGTAGGCTTTGTGCTGGGTAAACCGCCAGCATCAGAGCAAACGCTGATTGATGATGCCATCGATGAGTCGCTACGTTGCACGGAGATCTTGCTGAAGGAAGGTATGACTAAAGCCATGAATCGTTTGCATGCATTTAAAGCGACTAGCTAAGCGGTTAGGCCAAGTAATGTGATTTTCACTTGCTTGGCCTGCTACTTATCGGGCAATAGCGGCACAGTTTACGGGTACAGCATGGCTGCACGCTGTTTTGCACAACCACATCCGGCGTAGTTTTCTTTTTCAAATCCGCATTTCCACCAAAAAAAGGCCGCTCAATCAGGCTCTTCCTCCGCTCGTTCCTGAAATGAATAATAAAAGAAATAACTGAAAGTAATAATAAAATCGGTGCAGAAAGCACATCAATCCCATTCATGGAATAAATTCCTCCTTGAATTCAAATAGCACAGCGAATAATACGCGGATAATATCTTAAAAAAATACGCCCAACAATACTTATAGTTAAATTTATCATTACCCTTCTAAACCTACCTCAATATAATTAAGAGAATGCTTATATTCACACAGAAACATCCTATAAGAATAGTGGGATGTTTCCATTAAATAACCACAGATAATTCTTATTAAACCAAAGGCGATTACAATAACATATTAAATAAATTAACCATTCAGACTAAGTGCAAAGAACAATCCCATTAAATAACAAATATCAATAAAAACAATGCAATACAATTACATCACACTGAAAAGAATGACTACCAAACGAGATAGTGATTAAATATTCATCATATTTAAAACAAAAGCTAGTTTGAAATTAATGCATTTTTCTAGCCTATATAGATAGCCCACCATAAGATAAGTAGCGTCTTGCGGTTTAACGTTCTGTAACTCTTTATCCGCTGTAATCCACCCGCTTTTATTATCATATGTTGCCACATTGTTTCACTGGATGAGGGAAGGGAAATCCCAAGAATAACCCTAGAGAAAGAGCGTCTTTATGGTTAAACATGCATTTAAAATAAAACATTTACTCACTTATATTACTAAATATCTGATAACAAATACCCAGAATAATCTCCGATATTAGCGTTCCATGTCCTATTGCCAGATGTGTTCAACCTGGATCTGCACCTTGCCTGCAGAACACCTCTACCGACGTTGAATTGAGCCGACCCAGGCGTTAGCAGCCGTAAGGAAAGCCTCAAGTGATAGCGCCAGCAACGGGCAGATCGAGATAACTGCCCATTACGTGTATAATGGCGGGATAATTTCGTCCTTTATGCAGCAGGCTAATGTTAACCTGTTGATAGTCAAGATATTTAAGGTGATATAAACATGGGATTCAAATGCGGTATCGTCGGTCTGCCTAACGTTGGCAAATCCACCCTGTTCAATGCGTTGACCAAAGCGGGTATTGAAGCGGCTAACTTCCCGTTCTGCACCATTGAACCTAATACCGGCGTGGTACCGATGCCCGATGCACGTCTGGATCAACTGGCCGAAATCGTCAAACCACAACGCATTCTGCCCACCACCATGGAATTCGTTGATATCGCAGGCCTGGTAAAAGGGGCTTCCAAAGGCGAAGGCCTGGGTAACCAGTTCCTGACCAACATCCGTGAAACCGAAGCTATCGGCCACGTGGTACGTTGCTTTGAGAATGACAACATCATTCACGTGAATAACAAAGTGGACCCGGCAGACGATATCGACGTCATCAACACCGAGTTGGCACTGTCCGACCTTGATACCTGCGAACGCGCCATTCACCGTGTGCAGAAGAAAGCCAAAGGCGGCGATAAAGACGCAAAAGCCGAATTGGCTGCGCTGGAAAAATGCCTGCCACAGTTGGAAAACGCCGGTATGCTGCGTGCTCTGGATCTGACTGCTGAAGATAAAGCAGCGATCCGCTACCTGAGCTTCCTGACCCTGAAGCCAACCATGTACATCGCCAACGTCAACGAAGACGGTTTTGAGAACAACCCGTATCTGGATGTTGTACGCAAGATTGCTGCCGAAGAAGGTTCCGTGGTGGTTGCTGTTTGCGCCGCTGTTGAATCCGACATTGCAGAGCTGGAAGATGAAGACCGCGCTGAATTTATGGCTGAGTTGGGTCTGGAAGAACCAGGTCTGAACCGCGTGATCCGCGCAGGTTATGAATTGCTCAATCTGCAAACCTACTTCACCGCTGGTGTGAAGGAAGTGCGTGCCTGGACCATCCCGGTTGGTGCTACTGCCCCGCAAGCGGCCGGTAAAATCCACACCGACTTTGAAAAAGGCTTTATCCGTGCGCAGACCATCGCCTTTGAAGACTTTATCACCTACAAGGGTGAGCAAGGTGCCAAAGAAGCCGGCAAGATGCGTTCAGAAGGGAAAGACTACGTCGTTAAAGATGGCGATGTGATGAACTTCTTGTTTAACGTCTAAATGGTTTCTTGGGCTTCACAACAGTATCTGAACAGCGAATGAAGCCCAGTAAACATTTGAAATCCACGCAACCGCGTGGATTTTTTTATTTCTTGACGCCTCAGGTTTCCTCGCTGCAATGCAGTACAAAAATCAGCACAGAGTGAACTACGGAGCTGGCACCACGCCCTGGATTTCGCCGCTATAGCCGGTACGGGAAATCGCCGTCAGCAATAGCTGATTATCAAAACCCTCGGGTACAATCACTTCTGCCTGGTGCGTTTTCAGCGAGGCTTTGGCCTTAATCACCCCATCAGTAGAGCGCAACGCTTTATTGATGGAGATGACGCACAATGAGCAGGTCATAGCTTTGATATCAATCGTGACTTTCTGGTTCTCCGCCCATAACCGCGGCGCAATCAATACCAGAGCCAGCAGCAGAAAAATGCGCTTCTTCATTCCATCATTTCCCAAATCCAAGGTAATACGTAGGGGTAGGTCATCAACGCCAACAGTAAAGGTACTGACAGCCAGTAAAGCCAAATGAGTACCCGACGGCTGACAACATTCACGCAGACCGGACGTGGCGACAGGTAAAGCCGCCAAAATCCTCGCAGCATCAATCCGATAGCCACAATAATCATTGGCCACTGCAACCAGGATAGCGCCGGGATCCCCGTGAGCCCGGCAGCCGAGATACCAAACACCAGATACAACAACGGCCCGAGGCAACAGAGTGTCGATGCTGCGGCGGCAAGCAGAGCCGCCAGCAGCGTCATTACACTGCCCTTAACGCTGTTCGACAGAGACATAGTCATAGCTGAACTCGGCCGGATCGTAGAAGTTTAACGGGTCGCCATCCACTTCAGCATAGGGATAACCAAAGTTATTGAGGTCGCCCTGCTCTGCCTCTGGCGAAAGCGCGAAATCACGGGCGTAGTTAAAACCAACCCAGTTCATTTCCCAGTTACCGAACAGGTAATCGTTGACGGCTTCAACGGCGGCATCACCGTTTTCTTTTTTCTCTGCCAGACGCATTTTAGTGACGTCGGCCGGATCGGCTGGTAGCCAGCCGAAACCTGCCAGCCAGAACATCGCCCGGCAGTGCTGCCCGCCGCTGACTTTTGCCACGCCTTGCTCATCAGCGCTACCAAATGCCTTCTTCGAATAGTTCCCCAGCTTGCGGGATGCGCCCAGGCGAATACCAAACATCTCACGTGCGGGGATCCCGCTGGCACGGCACAACGCGACAAACACTGAGTTAATATCGGTACATTTCCCGCCCAGTTTGCCGGCCTTAAGGATTTGGCCCACATCACCGGTACCGCAGCCAATCACCGCATCGTCGCGATGCATATGGGTTCTTACCCATTCATGAATTAGCCTCGCCTGCTGCAGAGGGGATTTCTCACTGCCAATAATCTTCAACGCCGTTTCTTTCACTAGCCCATCCACCGGGATATGTGGGGTCGCGTTAAGATAGGGTTGTATCTCTGCGGGGAACACCAGATCGGTTTGCGGGAGGTGCCATTCGGCCAGTTGGTTGCTCTTCAGCGGCTCCCAGTCCAAGGTTTCAATCAGCATTTCCACCTTCAGTTCCATTGGGCCTTTGGAGTCCAGCCAGGAAGCAAACAACGTTTTGGCTGCGTAGGTATTATTCGCCGTGAGGTAGGCCTGTTGATAGTTGCCGGAAAAAGAAATGTGCTTCAGTTGCTGGAAGGCGGTGTCCAGGGGGACCGGGATCCACAGATTGGCCTTACCTTCTGAGCCTGCTGGCGCTTTCAGTTGGTAAGTTTGTGTCATCACAAAACGTCTTCTGTTATCAACGCAGGTTGACGCAGGGATATCCGTTTTACGCGACTCAGACCAGACCGGGCTTATCAGCCCAAAAGAAGATAACGCCGCCGCACCCTTGAGAAATTTACGCCTTTTCATCACCGTTCCTTTTTTATTATCAGATAGCGCCAAAGCCTTGCCCACCGCCTTTGGGAGGGCAATAGTATGCACCCAGGCAGCACAAAACGACATACCGCTTACACAAAAAGACATCAGGAAATATACGGTAAACGGCATGAGGGAAAGTGGAGACGTCTCTAGAATAATAAAAATACGCTACGGAGCGAACGATCGAGTCGGAGGTGGGATAACTCCCACCGTCCTTACAACAACATTATACGATAAACCGATTCACTAATTGGGTCATCGCTGCCGCTTGGTTGTCCAGTACCTGACTGGCACTGGCCGCTTGGGAAACCAAAGCCGCATTTTGCTGGGTGACTTGTTCAAGCTGATTCAAAGCCAGATGAACCTGCCCCACCCCCAATGATTGTTCGTTGGCGGCCTGAGCGATATCGCTAACATATTGCTTCATCAGCCCAGAGTTATCTGCTGCCGCTTTTAGCGCGACCCCCGAAGCCGAAACCCGGGCGACGCCTTCCGCAATTTTTTCCATATTTTGATTAATCAGCCCTCGGATCTGGCTCGCCTCTTTAGCACAACGTTGAGATAAGTTACGCACCTCACTTGCTACCACCGCAAATCCCCTGCCGGACTCGCCAGCTCGAGCGGCTTCTACCGCAGCATTGAGCGCCAATAAATTGGTCTGAAAAGAAATGTCGTCAATAGAAGCCACGATACGTGAAATCTGCTCACTAGAATTACGGATCTCCGTCATGCTCTGGCTGGCTTCATTCGCCACGCGATTCGCCTGCATGACATCACGCTCCATCGCCAGCGTGAGTTGTTCAGCTTCGCGGGCGTTATCTGCAGTCTGGGCGATCGCCGTGGATATTTGTTCCATACTTGCCGCGGTTTCAACGATAGATGCCGCCTGTTCATCAGTACGTTGCGCTAAATCCTGATTGCCAGCAGCGATATCACCGCTAGCATGGTGAAGCACCTCCGAGCCGGATTTAATCTCTTTAACGATATGCTGAATATTTTCAATGGATTGGTTATAGGCATGATTCAATGCTGACAGCTCATCACTACCCGGTACGCTAAGGCGTTGGGTCAAATCCCCCTCCATTTCACCAATCGTTTTCAACGTTCCTTGCAGTTGCAGATGGATACTCCGCGCAACGACGATGGCTATCGCCAAGGCCACTGCCAGGGAAAGAAGGCTGATGCACAGGAAAGTTATCCATTCGCTACGTGCCGTGCGTGACAACTCTGCAGCATGCTTTTGCAAGGTGTCAGCGGTTTGATTCTCTATTTGACGCAGCACTTCAATGCGCAGAGTCTGAGCCTTGAACCAATCGGTAGGATTAACTTTGAATCCACCAGTGGTGACTTTATCGATCGCAATCTCACGAAACTTAAGGGCATCGGCTGCCGATGCAGAGCGTAATGCGCCATCAAGCGCCGCCGCCTGCTCCGCGGTGCTGAAACGACGAGTCGCAGAAAGCCAGGCCTCTTGTTTTCCTACCACATCGCTCAACTGGCGGAATTGCCCATCACCAAAACGATCGCTAGAGAAAACGCCGGAGAGTAATGCTCGCTCTATTCCCGACTGTTCTTTCAGGTTAAGCAGGCTGTAATACGCTGACAATTCTTGGCCGATTTTGCCCGAGGTCGTCAAATGCCCGATACCGCCGACAAAATCCAGCACCTGCGCGATGGTCTTAGTATAGAAACCAATGGCTTGTGGTGCTGCGGTGTGTAAATTGCTGACGTTATTGCGCACCTCGCTCAGCAATTGGGTTTGGTCGTTAAATAACTGAATCGCCGATGTATCAATCCCTTCTAATGCGCGGCGATCCGTTTTAGCTAACAGTTGGCTAAATGTCGCCATAGCCGCATCTGTCAGCTTACGTTGTTCCGCTAGTTCAGCGCGAAACTGCCCGCCGCCAGAGCCCAGATAACCGGCGCTCATACCACGCTCTTTTTGCAGCTCATGCACGACATCCCCTGCGCCACGCGCAATTGCCGTTAGCTGAACGATGACATCCATCTGACGTTCGGTGTTGATACGGGTGTTCATACCCGAACCGGCAAACCAGCATAAAGCCAGTAGCAGTGGAAACAGAGCAATGAAAAGCTTCATTCTCATCGATATACGGTAGATCCCTAACATCCGGTTTCGTCCTATTTAGCTGACAACATCAATAGAACAGCTATCGGCCCGCTTTAAGCACCCTTTAACCACAATGTTGGAATTGTTATTATTGCATTGATAAATAGCATTATTTTTATTAAAGCATGAGGACTGCCAATGCGACCTCCCTGCTTTGATCTACCACTTCATCCTCACTTCACACAGCCCCGATAAAATGGCTAGATTCTAACTTCGAGGGATTGAACGTGATTTTTACCAAACGCCTGTGGGCTATCCTCTTTCTCACCATCGGCCTGATGACCGTACTGGTCAGCCAAGCTCGCGAGCTACCTGCGGTGCAGGATGGTGACATTATTTTCCACACTTCCCGCTCGGCACAGAGCCTGGCGATACAGCAAGCCACCGGCTCGCGTTACAGCCACATGGGCATCATTGTGCTGCGAGATGGCAAACCTTACGTATTCGAAGCGGTATCGACGGTGAAATACACGCCGCTGGCCGCCTGGATCGATCGTGGAGAGCAAAAGCATTTTGTCGTCAAACGGCTAAAGAACGCCAAGCAAATGATGACGCCGTCCGCGCAGCTAAAAATACGCCAGCAGGCCAAAAGCTTTGCCGGAAAGCCCTACGACATGCAGTTTTCCTGGTCTGATGAGAAGTTATATTGCTCGGAGTTGGTGTGGAAGATTTACGATCGCGCACTAGGGATACAAATCGGCAAGCTGCAAAAAGTGCGTGAATTTAACTTTGGTGCTCCTGCCGTGCAGCAGAAACTGAAAGAGCGCTACGGAACGCGAATCCCGTGGGACGAATCGGTTATTTCGCCGAAGGCGATGTTTGAATCACCGCAATTGGTCACGGTGATCGCAAACTGAAGGTTCTGCTTAACCCCAAGGCATCAGAGTTTCGGGCATTCCACCTTGTCTAGTGCGGCCTGGTAATTTTTAGGGTTATTACGCTCAATAGCCAATTTGGCTTCGCGGACATAACGCTCATTGGTCTCTGACGATAAAATGGTATTGGCCCATGCCTCGTCAGAGATCGTGGTTGGCGGGTGGCAGCGCTTTTTGAGATCGGCCATAATCTGCTGCTTTTGCTTGGCAAACTCCAGTGATTCAAACGCGGAGTCTGCCAGCACGCTGGCAGACATCAACAGGCAGGGTAACAGAAGCAACATTCGGGCAGTCATCATCGGGCATCCTTTGATCAGAAGACAAACAATGGCTTAACTATAGCGCAAACCTCAAGAGCTGACCCGCAACTCCACCTCATGCGCCTCGTCCGCCTGCGGGATCTCCAATTTGCTCAGCATCCGCGCCATCGCATCAGTTGGTACGCTGTACTCCCGCTCGGCATTCTGCCGCTGCCACTGGGCATACGGCACTTCCAGGTAAACAATCTTCACCCTTGCGCCATAGGCCATAAACAACTCAACCAACTGGCTACGCAACTGCCGGGTAATATTGGTGGCATTCCAGACAAAAGGCTCACCCCGCCTTAGCAGCGTTTTTGCCTGCGACTTGGCCTGCTGCACGACCCAGCCGGTCGCGTTCTTGTCGGTAGGAGACAACCGGTGTTGCCGGCGGATGTTGTCCAGGCTGATAACCTCAAGTCCAGCGGCATGCTGCGCGATATAGCGATCTTTACCCATTCCCGGCAGCGCACAAAGTAACGTCACTTCGCTCTGAAATTGCTCGTAGGGAACAAAATCCACGCTAGCCTGCGGATGCGTCAAATAGTAGTAACGCTGGTTATCGCTAGCAAAAGGACGCGCTTGCCCCCAGCATTGCTGCTCCTGACAAAACAGTTCGAACAGCTCGATGTTATCCAGCAGGCCGTTTTGGTCGTCACATTCGCGCCCCAACACGTCCGCCCGTGCCAACATCGCCAGCAACCGTGTATCCAACCGTAAGGCCGCTAATAACAGCGCCCGCTCCGGCGATGGCCGCCCCATGATCCATAATGGCAAACCATGAAAACGTACCAAGGCCGCTACCTGTTCACGCAGTTCAAACGGTGTCACGATATCCCGATAGAGGATCGAGCGCGTGGTCAGTTCACCGCGTTTAGCGTGGTTGGGTGAGGTCACCGAACCATCGTCGGCAACCCGCGTGGTACTGCGCTTTTCTACATCGTGCAGCAAGGCGGCAGCCCAAACCAGCTCCTGCTGTTGCTCTGGCAACGCCAAAAACTGCGCAGACTCGGTCAGTGCCGCCAGCACGCGCTGGGTATGGATTGCCACATCGCCTTCCGCATGATGACGGGGATCTTGTGGCACCTGATGCATGTCGGCCACCCAACGGAATTTATCCGCCAGCCTGCCCCACTGCTTGTCTTCACTTAAGCACCACATGGTTTATCCTCCTGCTGATACTCGTACGCCATACGCGCTCGTTGCCAATTCACTCTCCAGTGACGATCGGTTTTCACATGGTTTTTACGCACGTACTTAAATACGTTATGGGAAAACTGAGCCACCGGGAATTCAGCCGCATTGCGGGTGACAATCCCTTCCATGGTACATGGCAAGCCGGTATGTACGTCGTGCGGCGCAAAACTCCCCACTACTCCCACCTGCTCCAGTATTGCCGAGCGGTATTCTTGTTCCGTCTGGCGCGGCACGTCCTGTACCACTTCTGGTACACAGGCAAAATCAAATAATGCCGCGTAAAACTGCACTTCTTGCCAACTCAGCCACATGTCTTTACAGCGCACGGCGAATAGATAAAAGTCCTGTTGCAGGCCACGATATTCGATCGAATGGGTGGCATACAAATTCTCCCCAAACAGTTCGATATCGCCCAGGTCATTTTTAATCAGTTGCCAACGCTGGCGGATCTGGCGCGTCCAGGCAGAAACCGTCGGTGCCGCATGGGAGCGTGCAAATACGCCATATCGATTCAGGCAGTTGTTCTCACCATCGAGCTTTTCCGTATGGATCAGTGAGGGGATTAACCGTATGTCTTGCCAATAGTGTTTATTGATCCGATCGTCACTGGTGGTTCCCGGTGAGAACGGATAATGGTACGTCCGACCATATTTATGTGTTTCCATTTCTTTTCTTCTTATAGCGTTATCGGCCTGCCCCATCAGGCCGATATTGATTAAGCGAGCGGCGTAAAGCTTTCGCCTTTAAACACCCGAACCGGTGAACCGCGCACTATTTGATGGTGAAACATCCGTCGTTCAGCACGCTGTTCGTCCAGTTGCTGTTGCTCAAGCTGTTCCAAACGGTGAGCGATCAGCAAATACGCCAAACGTTTATTGGCATGTTGGCTGCGCTCGGTCTGCACTTTGACGCTAATGCCGCTAGCGATATGGGTGGCGCGAATAGCCGACTCCGTTTTATTCACGTGCTGCCCACCCGGCCCGGAGGACTTCAACGTCTCAAAACGGATCTCGCTCTCTTTTGGCACTGCTGCCGGAGAGAAACGCGCTGCACCAATAAACCAGTTCTTTCTGGAGCGCCCTGTACGCCACGGGCTTTCGCAAATCCACTGCAATGTCCCGCACCACTTGGTGGCCAATGGCTCCGCCGCTTCGCCGTTAAGCGTCAATAGCACCGAACGCAACGTGCCGGGCAGGCGGCCCTCTTCCCGCTCAACCTCACACAGTTCCACCTGCATGGCCTGAGCCTCTTTGTGGAGTTGGCGCAGTGCCAAACTCACCGCCAGGCAACATTCATCCGGCCCCTGGGCGGCAGAAATCTGTAATAAGATCATCACTGCCCCCCGCTGGTTTTGTAGGTCAACACTGGCTGCATACGCGCCACCAACGTGACCAATCCGGCCTGCTGCAAGGCTCCTACTACACTATCAATCGGCTTGTAGGCTTCCGGCGCTTCCTGATAAATCAGTTGGCGGTCGCGGCAAATCACCCGGCTGCCGAAGCGGGTTCTGGCCAACTGCTCGGTGCTGAAACGCGCCGATAAGCGGTCTTTACACTCGGAACGCATCCATTTGCGCCCGGCACCGTGTGCCAACGAATACAAACTGCTGGCGGCAGGTAGCGGCTGGACGATATAGCTGTAATCACCGCGCGAACCGGGGATCACCACCAGCCCTTCATCCGACGGCGTAGCCCCTTTACGATGCAGCCAACCAGGCACGCCCTCGATAGTGGCCGCCGCCAGCAGGTTATGATGGATATCCAGCAGGCAATCGCCAGCAGTGCGTAACCGCTGCAATATCCGCTGGGCAATCAGTTGCCGGTTTAAGCTTGCAAAATCCAATGCCTGTTGATGCTGTTGCAGATAATCGTTGGCCGCATCGGTATTTTCCAGCAGGCCATGATGCCCATGGGCGCGCACATGCTGTTCCAGTATTAGCTGGCCCAAACCACGCGAACCGCTGTGCACCAACAGCATCAGACGTTTTTTATCGAGACCGGCCTGCGGCTGATATATTTCGTCGATGCGTAGCAGTTCAGCAAAATGATTACCGCCGCCAATGGTTCCTAATGCACGAGAATAATCGCCAAGCGCTGGCGGAATATCCCCCAACTCTTCTTCCTCTAGCGGGCCGTCAATATTGCCCAGGTTTTTTTCCAGTTTATCCAGCGACTGTTTCATCGCCAGCAAATCTGTTTGCCATAGCGACATACCGCAACCGATATCATTACCGATTAACGCCGGGTAGAAGCGATGTTGTGAAAAGAAAGCGGCACCGACCGGGTAACCACGGCCAGGATGCAAATCTGGCATCCCGACCACGCGCACCATATCCGGCAGCTTGGCGGTAATTTCTAATTGTTGGATTGCATTTCCTTCAATCCAGGTGTGTTCCGACGCGATCAATGAAACTCGCGGCGTAACGGAGCCAATAGTATTGCTCATAACCAATCCTGATTAATATTTTATCTCATTTTTTGGATTTGGCGGGCGGTAGCCCTAGCAATACCTGGAGAACAGGAAATTATGCCTGAGGATACGACCCGCAAAGGGTAAACAGTGCTTGATAATTCATGATGTACCTCCTTTGCAAAGTGAATGAATGGGAAAACGCGGCGATAGTACATATAAACTCCAGCGTTAGCAATGGTTGTTCGCATCGACCATTAAAATTTAATTCGGGGCGCCGCAAAGTTTGACCCACGTCAACGTTACATTTAATTGGCGGCTTGCTGGATAGACTCTGCTGGCGATTGTTAGTATATAAATGCAAATGGTAATCATTTTCAGTTAAACTATGACAGGTCTGAGTAGCTGCGCCTCCATGCGGCCCTGCCTCTATCAGTTCTGCCCCATTGAAGGAACTTGAGTTGAAACATGACACTGAGCTGGATTTAACCCCGCATTTTGCACTGGCAGGCAATCAGCCGTTTAAAGATCGCCGTGCCATGATGCCGTTGCGCGGCGCGATCTCCGTGGAAAAACCGCTGCTGGCATCAACCTGGCAAAACGTCATCGGCCAGACCACGCCCAGCCGCAAGCGCCTGGTGTATCTACACATTCCGTTTTGTGCCACCCACTGCACCTTCTGCGGCTTTTACCAAAACCGTTTCGAGGACGACAGCTGCGCCCGCTACACCGATGCGCTGCTACGCGAGATCGAAATGGAGGCAGACAGCCCTCTGCATCAGTCTGCGCCAATCCATGCTGTCTATTTTGGCGGTGGAACGCCTTCGGCGCTTGCCGCACGGGATCTGGCACGTATCATCACCGCACTACGCGAACGTCTACCGCTGGCCCCAGACTGCGAAATCACCATCGAGGGCCGGGTGCTAAACTTTGACGATGAGCGGATAGACGCCTGCCTGGATGCCGGAGCCAATCGCTTTTCGATTGGTATTCAGTCGTTTAATAGCCAAATCCGCAAAAAAATGGCCCGAACCTCCGACAGCACAAGCGCCATTACGTTTATGGAAGGGCTAGTTCGTCGCGACCGCGCTGCCGTGGTCTGCGATTTGCTATTCGGCTTACCCGGTCAGGATGCGAAACTTTGGGGCGAAGATCTGGCGATTGCCCGCGATATCGGCCTGGACGGTGTCGATCTCTACGCCCTCAATCTGCTGCCCAATACGCCGCTGGGTAAAGCAGTGGAAGCTGGCCGCACCTCCGTTCCCTCACCTGCCGAGCGGCGCGATCTCTATTTGCAGGGCTGCGATTTCATGGACCAGGCAGGTTGGCGCTGTATCAGCAATAGCCACTGGGCGCGCACCACGAGAGAACGAAATTTGTACAACCTGTTGATTAAGCAAGGCGCAGACTGCCTGGCCTTTGGTTCCGGCGCCGGAGGATCGGTCAACGGCTATTCCTGGATGATCGAACGCAACCTCACCACCTGGCATGAAGCTATCGCCGAGGGTCGCAAACCGCTGATGATGATGATGCGTACCTCAGGTAACCGAAGCCAGTGGCGTCAGCCGTTACAGGCTGGCGTGGAAAACGCGCGCATCCCGCTGGATGAACTGACGCCTGATGCGGAAAAGCTGAAGCCGCTGCTCGCACAGTGGCATCGGGCGGGGTTAACCCACGACGCTACAACCTGCCTGCGCCTGACCAACGAAGGGCGCTTCTGGGCAAGCAATATTCTGCAGTCTCTTGATGAGCTGCTCCAACAACTGGATCTGCCGCGTATTGCGGTAGCCACCCTCTAACAGGAGTGAACGATGAAACCATGGCTGATTTTTGGCGCTGGCGGCAAAGGGGTCGGCGCGCTGACCCTGGAACTTGCGCTGGCGGAACAGCGTCCGGTGATTGCGGTGGTGCGTAATCCTGATGCCGCCGCTCGCCTGCGGGAGAAAGGCGTACAGGTTTATCTCGGTGACGCTTGTGATGCCATTGCGGTCACCCGCGCTTGCGAAGCTGCGGGTGCCAACGCGACGATCATCTCTTCAATGGGCGGCGCACAGGATTATCTGGCCCACCGGACAGTGATTGATACGGCAGAGAAATGCGGGATATCGCGCATGATCCTCGTCACCTCGTTGGGCTGTGGCGACGGTTGGCCGTTTTTATCACCACGCGCCAAAGCAGGGTTTGGCCAGGCGGTACGCGAGAAATCGCTGGCGGAAAGCTGGTTACAGACCAGCACGCTGGATCACGCCATCTTGCGCCCCGGCGGGCTGCTAAACGGCAATGCTACCGGCAAGGCGCAACGCTTTCAGGGGCAAGAAGTTCATGGCTTTGTGATGCGTGCGGACGTTGCTGCACATGTCCAGCAACTGGCAAATGCCCCCGCACTCAATCAACAGGTCTATAGCCTGATTGAACCGGGTCTTAAACCGGCGTAATCCCCCACACGGCGCTGCCCCATCAGCGCCGTAATCACTCCGCCAATGCACGCATCACCTTGATGAGTTCCGATTTACCTTCAAAGCCAATCCCCGGCAGTTCAGGCATCACAATATGGCCGTCTTCCACCTTCACCGAGTCTGGGAATCCGCCGTAGGGTTGGAACAGATCCGGGTAGCTTTCATTGCCCCCTAGGCCCAAGCCCGCAGCAATATTCAATGACATCTGATGCCCGCCATGCGGAATACAACGGGAGGGTGACCAGCCGAACTGCTCAAGCACTTCCAAAGTACGGAGATATTCCACCAGCCCATAGGAGAGCGCACAGTCAAACTGCAAATAATCACGGTCGGGGCGCATACCACCGTAGCGCAACAGATTACGGGCATCCTGGTGTGAAAACAGGTTCTCCCCTGTCGCCATTGGCCCCGGATAGAACTCGGACAGCGCGGCCTGCAAAGCGAAATCTAGCGGGTCACCCACCTCTTCATACCAGAACAGCGGATACTCCCGCAGCATCTTGGCGTAGGCAATCCCGGTTTCTAAATCAAAGCGACCGTTGGCATCCACCGCTAGCCGCGCCTCGTGGCCAATCTCTTGCAATACGGCCTCTATACGACGGCGATCCTCCTCCAGCGGCGCGCCACCAATTTTCATTTTCACCACGTTGTAGCCACGATCCAGATAACTACGCATCTCCTGACGCAGCGCGGTGAGATCTTTGCCTGGATAGTAATAACCACCGGCGGCATAGACAAACACCCGTGGATTAGCCACGGTGCCTTTCATATCCGCCAGCAGACGGAATAACGGCTTACCGGCAATTTTGGCGGTGGCATCCCAGATCGCCATATCCAGCGTTCCCACGGCTACCGAACGTTCTCCATGGCCGCCGGGCTTTTCATTGATCATCATCGCCTGCCACACCCGGTGCGGATCGAGGTTATCGCCCCGTGGGTTGAGTAAACTGTCAGGCTCAGCCTGCAAGATGCGATCGCGGAAACGCTCGCGGATCAGCCCCCCTTGCCCATAGCGCCCGTTGGAGTTAAAGCCGTAGCCCACCACCCGGCGGCCATCAACCACCACATCGGTCACTACCGCAACCAGGCTGGTGGTCATCTTGCTGAAATCGATATAGGCATTCCTGATCGGCGAGGCAATCGGTTTGGTGATTTCCACCACGTCTGTAATACGCATTTTTCTCTCCAACGGTCGTGATTCGCAGGGGTATCGTTGATGCATTTTTCGCATCCTAGACTGTCAGGCATTGGCACCCTGCCGGTTTCTTGCCATAGTAAGCGGCTAGAACATCACCGGCCAATGCGAAAAAAGGATAGCTGTTATGCAGAATCGGCATCACTTGGAACTCACCTGGCTTGAGGATTGCGTAGCGCTGGCCGATACCCTCAATTTCTCCAAGGCCGCCGAGGCTCGCTATGTCACCCAACCGGCATTCAGCCGCCGCATTCAGTCGCTGGAAGAGTGGGTCGGCACGCCGCTTTTCGAACGTAATCGGCGGGGAGTTCACCTCACCAAGGCCGGTGAGGTGTTTTGCAAACAGGCTCCCGAGTTAATCAGAGCGCTCTACACGCTGAGGAGCGAAACCCTGGATGCCACCGGGCAGCACCAACCGGACGTGGTATTTTCAGCCACCCACGCCCTCTCATTCTCTTTCTTTCCGGCGTTGCTCAGGCGTAATGAAAAGATGGCCAGATTAGGCTCTTTCCGCCTGCTGTCCGATACGCTAAAAGCCTGTGAGAACCTGTTGGCACGTGGGGAGGCGCAATTCTTGCTCTGCCATTATCATCCGCATATGCAGATGACTCTCGACGCGGAAAAGTTTATTAGCCTGCGCCTGGGTGAAGACCGATTGCTGCCCTACAGCCTGGCTCTGCCGGGTTCCGCAACGCCGATGTGGAAAATCGGGGAGCAAAAATTCCCTTACCTGTCGTTCAGCAATGACTCGGGGTTGGGGCGAATTATCTCCAACAGCGCGGTGATTAGCCGGGCCAAACGAGGGATGGAAGTCGCTTTTACTTCGGATCTCGCCGCCACGTTGCTCGCCATGGTGGCGGCTGGAGAAGGTGTCGCCTGGTTGCCGCAGTCGCTGGCAGAGGCTGACGTTGATAGCGGCAAGATCGTGGTTGCCACCGACCGCCCCGACGATCTTTGCCTGCCCATTGAGATACGCCTCTACCGGCCCGTGACCAAGATGGCTAAATCCGTTGAGGCACTGTGGCAGCTATTTGCCAAGGAAGCTGAATTGGCCCCTCACCCCAACCCTCTCCCACAGGGAGAGGGAGCTGGTCCGGAGCCGCTTTCAGGTACAAAAGTCAGTCTTTGATAAGGACGAATGTAGTAGCCAAGGGGAGCCAGTACGGAGCTATTTTCAGGCGTAAAGTCAGTCTTTAACCAAGCTGGTTTGAGGACGAATGTAGTAACCAAATTGTGGCACGTTCGGTCCCCTCTCCCTGTGGGAGAGGGCTAGGGTGAGGGGTAAAGTTATAAATTGCTAACGCGCTTATCCTTTGGATACTTCACCGTATAAGACAGGGTGAACTTCTCAGACTGATTCGCAGGTAAATCCAGTGCCCACTGCACGTTACCGGTGTCTTTATCGTAGCTGGCACCGTCGTACTTCAGCCCGTCGATAGTAATCGCCGAATCCCGGCTCAGCGGCATCTGTTCCATCACCACCAGCTTAATCGGCTCTTTGCGGGTATTTTTCACGCTGGTGACAAAGGAGTACTGTTGGCTTACCGAATTGCCAAAGAACTCAGCCTTCGAGGTCAGCTGCTTGCCATTTTCGCGGTTAACGATAATCTTTTTGTCCCGGCCCAATGAAAGATCCAGCGTCTCTTTGGCCTCGGCGATATTGATATACCCCTGGCCGACAAACGAACCCTCGAAGAAAATACTGGACTTGCCCGGCAACAAATTAAGCTGCTCCCAGTCTTTTAACTGTACCTGCAAGAAGGCATCAGGTTCGATTTTCGGCACCACCACGTAGCGATAGTCGCCCTGAACGTCCACATCCTTGATGGTGACAGAATGCCCTTTACCATCGGAGGCAATGTTATAAGGCAGGGAAATGCTAAAGCGGGTATTCACACCACCAGCGTCGGTGACCACATAGTCAGAGAGGGTGCTTTTAGCTCTGGGGGCCATTGCTCCATCAAGCTCTGGAGCATTCGCGCCAGCGGCCATCTCCGCAACGGGAGCCGGTGCCAGTCTGGGTATCGACCTTGCCATCTTGGAACTTGAGTAGTCCTGATAAAAATCGAGGTACCACGCCTGTAGCTTCGGCGCCTGCGCCCCTTCGCTCGGGTTGCCGCTGGAAAGCGTCAGGTTGACCTTATCCCAGTTGATGCCGCTGCTCTGAAACACATTGGCCTTGTAGCTCAGCTTGACCGGCTGGGTAATGCTGTTGACCCGCACATCATAAGTCGGCACCCAGCCCGCATCTGGGATCACATAAGACAGCTTAACGTTACTGGTCACGGCTTTCGCAGTGTAAAACTTCACCACCACCTGATTCACCGTTTGGCCAGTCTTCTGCTGAGCCTCGTCCAACTGGCTCTTCAGCTTTTCGATATTCTTGTCAATCGCGGCGATTTTCTCTTTAATCTCGATATCCGCCAGCAGCACTTCACTCATGCGGCGGCTAACCAGCTCAAGCATTTGATTAACCTGCTCAACGGAAGCGCCCTCTTTCTCCGAACCCAACGCACGGTTACTTTCCAGTACCGCCAGCTGCGCCTGGATCACTTCCCGCTGCACGTTCAGTTTGCTTTGCTCGCGCACCTCATCGTCAATCTGCTTGGTTAATTGCTCCACTTCAGGCGACACATGTTCGGTAAGAAAATCGCGTTTTATGCTGAAAGATTGCACGACCACGCCGTTATCGGCATCGAGCATCAGGCTCTGTTCGTTCAGCCCGCTGGCAATATTGGTAAAGACGACTTCGCTTTCCCCCGCCGGGAGCGTCACTTTGCTGCTGTTGAATAGCTCGGCACCGCGAATAAAGACCGTCACGTCGTTGAGCGTGACGTTTTGCGCCTGCGCCAGGCCGGTATAGGCCAACAGCACCGAGGCCGCCAACAGCGTGGTTTTAAATCCAGGGAAGAGGGTCATCGTCATTTATCCTTAACAAAGAGGTTCCGTGCAGAATATCGACGAATTATAGCATGCAGCCTGGTGGTAAGATTTCTGAAAGATCATCACGTTCAAAGGTAAAGCAGCGATATTTGTGTCATCTAGCCACGTCGCGCGGATCATGAAAGAAAACCCATTCCACACGGTTATCGCGCAGAATGGGTTGTAGTGAGGTAAGGGATAATTTACCGCAGGTTCGGCGCAGAGCCACGGGCCGCGCGCTGTTGCTTTTCCAACTGCATGGCTTGAAGGTCTGCTGGCCGGATCAGGGTTAACGCCGCCGTTGGGCACACCTCAACACAGGCCGGCCCCGCTTCGCGCCCATGACATAGGTCGCATTTATTCGCCTGAGCCCGTTGGTACGCGACACCATTGCAGCCATAACCCTGATTGACCACCACCTCCATCGCGCCATAAGGGCAAGCCACCATGCAGCTCTTGCAGCCAATACAGCGCGACTGGATCACCTGCACGCTGCCATCCTGGTTATAGATGGCCTCGTTCGGGCAGGCGTTCAGGCAAGGGGCATTCTCACATTGGCGGCACAGCATCGGTACGCTGACGCTAAGGGTTTTCATCACCCGTAAGCGAGGATTGAAGTTTTCCGCCGTCATTGGCAACGGATTATCCCCCAGATGCGCCATCACGCAGGCAATCTCGCAGGTGCGGCAGCCAATGCACTGTTTCATATCGGCAATGACAAACTGATTCATCAGATTGCCTCCGGGAAACCTCGGCCTTTAGGCCGGGGAGGAAAGGAGGCGGTTTTCAATCTAACTTCTTTTTGTCTTTTCACTATAACTCCTGTAATTTTGTACATATGAAACGCGCCTACAAATATCGGTTTTATCCAACACAGGATCAGATTGAGTTTTTAGCTCACACCTTCGGCTGTGTGCGTTTTGTCTACAATTCAGTTCTTCGCTGGCGAACTGATGCGTACCGCGAACGACAGGAGAAGATCGGCTACATTCAGGCCAATGCCCGACTAACCGCCCTAAAAAAAGAGCCTGAATTTACCTGGCTGAATGATGTTTCCTGCGTCCCGTTACAGCAGACTCTTCGCCACCAACAGACCGCTTTTTCTAACTTCTTTGCGGGGCGTGCCAGGTACCCAGCATTCAAAAGCAAACACCACAAACAATCTGCTGAATTTACGGCGAGTGCCTTTAAATACCGTAACGGCACGCTGTACATGGCTAAAAGCACAACGCCACTCCATGTTCGCTGGAGTCGTGAACTCCCCTCGACACCTTCAACCGTCACCATTTCCAAAGACGCATCAGGTCGATATTTCGTGTCCTGCTTGTGCGAATTTGAATCAAAATCACTGCCTGTTACCGCAAAAATGACGGGCATTGATATGGGTTTAAAAGATTTGTTCGTCACTGATAGCGGATTTAAAACCGGCAATCCCCGCCACACGGCGAAGTACGCGAAACGTTTAGCATTGTTACAGCGCCGATTGAGCAAGAAGCAAAAAGGTTCAAGGAACCGTGCTAAAGCAAGATTAAAAGTCGCAAAGCTCCACGCTAAAATTGCTGATTGCCGAATGGACAGCCTGCATAAGTTGTCCCGCAAACTGATAAACGAGAACCAAGTTGTTTGCGTTGAATCCCTGAAAGTGAAAAACATGCTCCGTAATCCCAAACTGTCGAAAGCGATATCCGATGCCGGATGGGGTGAATTTGTGCGGCAACTACAGTACAAGGCGAAATGGTCTGGACGTTCTGTCGTTGTCATAGATCAGTTTTTCCCGTCCTCAAAACGCTGTAGCTGTTGCGGCTTCACCATGGAAAAAATGCCACTTGATGTTCGTCACTGGCACTGCCCTGAGTGCGGTGCTGAGCATGATCGAGATATCAACGCGGCGCGTAATATCAAAGCTGCCGGGCTGGCAGTGTTAGCCCACGGAGAGCCTGTAAATCCTGAATCGCAGCACGCGGCTTAGGTTCGGCTCTGTGAAGTGGGAATTCTCGCCCTTTAGGGCGGGGAGCAGTCAAACCGTATCTCCTTGAACCGCGTTAGAGCACATTGAGGTAATAACCGATGCTTTCAGCCGCCTTGCGCCCTTCGGCAATGGCGGTCACGATCAGATCGGCGCCGCGCACGATGTCACCACCGGCGAAAATCTTGCGGTTACTGGTTTGGTACGGATAACCCGCCACCGTTGGCGCCACCACGCGCCCTTGCCTGTCGAGCATCACATTATGTTCCGACAACCAACCCATACGATGCGGGCTAAAGCCAAAGGCCATGATCACCGCATCCGCCGGTACGACATGTTCGGAACCCTCAACGGGTACCGCCTGCCGCCTGCCCTGGCTGTCTGGAGCCCCCATTTCGGTTCGCCGCATCTGAATGCCGCTGACCTTACCTTCCTCATCGATCACGATGCTTAGCGGTTGCAGGTTGAACATGAATTCTGCGCCCTCTTCCCGCGCATTTTTCACTTCCTTTTTCGACCCCGGCATACTCTTTTCATCACGCCGATAGGCACAAATCACCTGTTCAGCACCGTGACGTAGTGAGGTACGGACGCAGTCCATAGCGGTATCACCGCCCCCCAGTACGATCACCCGCTTGCCCGCCATATTGATGTAAGGACTTTGCGGATTCTCGGCATAGCCCATTAGCTGTTGCGTGTTGGCGATCAAGAATGGCAAGGCGTCATACACTCCCGGCGCACCTTCATTTTCCAGGCCGGAACGCATCGATTTATAGGTCCCCACGCCAAGGAACAGCGCGTCGTAATCATTGAGCAGGGTTTCCATCGAGACGTCTTTGCCAATCTCGGTGTTCAGACGGAACTCCACGCCCATATCGCTGAAAATTTCACGCCTTCTGGCCATCACGTCCTTTTTCAGCTTGAACGCCGGAATGCCGAAGGTCAGCAACCCGCCAATTTCCGGATAGCGATCGAACACCACCGGCTTGATGCCATGGCGCACCAGGATATCGGCACAGCCCAGCCCCGCCGGACCCGCGCCAATAATGGCAACGCGCTTGCCACTGTCTTTCACCGCCGACATATCGGGCCGCCAACCCATCTCAAAGGCCGTTTCAGTGATGTAGCGCTCAATGTTGCCGATAGTGACGGCTCCCCCGTGCTCATTGAGCGTACAGGATTGCTCGCACAGTCTGTCCTGTGGGCATACACGACCACACACTTCCGGCAGGCTGCTGGTTTGATGCGATAGCTCCGCCGCTTCCCAGATGCGCCCCTGGCTGGCCAGCTTGATCCACTGCGGGATTTGGTTATGCAGCGGGCAGGTCCAGGAGCAGATACTCTGCTTGCCGCAGCTCAGGCAACGTTCGGCCTGTTGCTGGATCTGCTGCTCATTAAAGGGTTGGTAGATTTCGGCAAAGCTGGTTTTGCGCAGATCGAGTGGGATTTTACTGGCTTCCAAGCGAGGTGCCCGAGGCTGTTGCAGTAGATTACGGATCGGCGTTGATTTCTTCGGGGCTTTCGCTTCTGGACTCTGATTAGCGGCACTGCCAAACAGTTGGCTATGGTGATCGCGCGCCGCAGCACGTAGCCGCTTTTCTCGCTGCTGGTCCAGCAACGTTTGGTTGTCCACCAGGCTTAGTGCATGGGTGGGACAGGCACGTACACAGGCAGGCTCATGGTTCAGCTCGCTGCACAGGTCGCATTTCTGGGCCTCGACCTTCTGATAGCTGTCTGCCAGGCGATGATTGGCGGGCTGCACCGTTTCGGTCACTACCGTCATCATGCCAAACGGACAAGCGACCGCACAGGCTTTGCAGCCGATGCATTTCTCCTGGCTGACCTGGATGCTGGTATCACTCTGTTCAATGGCCCCGGTTGGACAAACATTGGCACAGGGCGCATCTTCACAATGGTGGCAGAACACGGCCGTATTACCATGGGTGCCCTGAATAACCTTGACTCTTGGGGTGAAATATTCGCGCTTGCTTGGGTATGCCCCTTGATGATGCGCAGTCACACAGGCGACCTCGCAACTCCGGCAGCCAATGCAGGCTTCTGATTCCGCAACGATAAATTGATTCATAGGTATCCTTTCCGAACAGGCTGACTGAAAAAACACGCTTTCGTTGACGTTATCTCCTTATCTTGGCTGGCGTAGGCAGGTGTCAGTAAGGTTATAACCATGTAAATATAGTGGTTATATTTGATCCATTTCCATGACATTTCGCATGAAAATGGCGTAATGCCCCCATCCGCTCTAAACCAGGCAGGACAACTCTTCGCTTTAATCACCCATTGTCGTATTGGATCGCATTTACACAGCACCTTTGGTTGTTATTTCACCATCAATACATTAATATTATTTATATATATGGATTTTTTGTTGTAATTGAGCGGAATATATTCATGTAATAAATGGAGGAAGTGCATGCCAGGGATGAGCAATAAAGCCAGCGGGCTGAGGTTTACGGTAAGTGTTGGCAACCTGCCAGCAGAGGCTTTTGTGGTGGTGGGATTTACGCTGCATGAGCAATTCTCCATCCCGTTCGCGCTAGAGCTTGAGGTGGCTAGCGCCAAGCCCTGCGTGGAGTTCCGTTCAATCCTGGATAGTAACGCGACCCTGACGATTTGGCGTGAAACCGAGGTGCAACGGGTCGTTAATGGCATCGTTATTTCCATTGAGCAAGGGGACACCGGACTTCATCAAACGCGTTACCGGTTTAGCATCCGCCCCTCGCTCTGGCGCGCCAGTTTGGGACACCGTTCACGTATTTTCCAGCAACAAAATTTTCTGGAAATCCTGGAAACCCTGTTAAAAGAAAACAAGATCAGCGACTACGCCCACGCGTTGCGCTATCCCCATGCCGTACGTGAGTTTTGCGTCCAATATAATGAAAGCGATCTCGATTTTATTAACCGCCTGGCCGCAGAAGAAGGGATTTACTATTTCTTTGAGCACCAAAATGGCAAACAAACCTTGGTGTTTTCCGATGATTGCGCCGCACTGCATGATGGGCCGACGCTCCCCTATTATCCCGACCAGCCATCTACCTCGTTGGAGGAACCCTGCGTCACCACCTTTAAGCGCCGGGAAAGTTTACGCCTCTCCGAAGTGCTGTTGAAAGATTACACCTTTAAAGATCCCTTATGGTTGGCAGAGTTCGGCGATGATGCCCGCGATACTGAGCATCAGCCCGGTCGGTATTTCCATTACGATTTCCCTGGGCGTTTTAAAAGCACTCAGGTGGGTAAATCTTTTGCCCGCTGGCGCATCCAGGCGCTGCGTAACGATGCTCATCAGGGCGAAGGGGCAAGCAACTGCCCGGCACTGCAACCCGGCGTACGCTTTACCTTGGAAAACCATCCTCTGGAGGCACTCAATACGCGTTGGCAAATCACCCAAGCTAACCATTCAGGGCAGCAACCCCAAGCGCTTGAGAGTCACGCAGCCGGGACGGGAACTATCGTAACCAGCCAGTTTGCGTTTATTCCCCACGATCAGACCTGGCGCCCTGCTTTACTGCCCAAGCCACGGATTGATGGCGCACAAATCGCCATTGTCACGGGGCCAGCCACTGAAGAAATCTTTTGTGATGAGTTCGGTCGGGTGAAAGTCCGTTTTCTCTGGGATCGCTCGGGCAGAACCGACGACAGCAGTTCCTGTTGGATCCGGGTATCACAACCCTGGGCGGGGCCACGTTGGGGCATGTCGGCCGTGCCACGCGTTGGCCATGAGGTGATCGTCGAGTTTCTGAATGGCGATCCCGATCAGCCCGTCATTATCGGCCGCACCTATCACGCCAGCAACCTGCCCCCGGGCAAGCTGCCGGGCACCAAAACCCAGATGTCGATCCGGTCGCAAACCCATAAGGGCGAAGGTTTTAACGAACTGCGTTTTGAAGATGAAAAAGGCCAGGAAGAGCTCTATCTACATGCGCAAAAGAACATGACAGCTGAGGTGCTGCATGACAGTTCCGCACGTATCGATCACGACGAGAACCGGCGGATAGGCAACGATCGCCGACAACAGATTGTCCACAATGATTTTCTGCAGGTTAATGGCGAAAAGCGTGACCGGGTAGAAAGTGATTATTCCCTGACCGTGAATAGCAATTTCCACATTAACGCCAGCAACGCCTTATTGACGGAGGTTGGGCAGGAAATTCACCTGAAGTCCGGCACTAAAATAGTGATAGAAACCGGTACGGAGATCACCTTAAAGGCCGGTTCCAGCTTTATAAAAATCGATCCCAGTGGCGTCACGATCGGCCCCACGCTCAATGTGGGTACCGGCAGCCCGGGCTCCGGCAGAGGATGGGGTGGCAGAATGCCCGATGTTATTCCTATCCCAGCCAGCGTCCCTGCCTTTGAGCTAAATCCTGCACAGGTTAGTGCGTTTAAACAACCGCGAGCATTTTGCGAAGAGTGTGAGCGATGTAAACAACAGGGTTGCGCGATTTAATCGGGACAGCTTGCCGGAGGAAACGAAGATATGGAGAGTCAACTACAGCAATGGCTGGCCCATTGCGCATCAGGACAACGGTTGTATGCGGTGTTGTCCAGCGTTAGCGATGCGCAGCCACTGAAACACTACTATCAACTGGATGGCTCCCGCGTTGCAGAAGGGATTTATCACTATACGTCCTACAAAGATTGGCACGAAGTGATGCCTTATCTGGTGGAGCTGTCGGTTAATAGCCCGTTTTTAGCGTGGGTGAGTGAAGCATCCTCAACAGACTGGGGATGGCTGGCAGTCAGTGAACAGCCGCGTCAGCGCATTCTCGACCATTTACGGGGCCTGACGCAGATTAATTTGCCAGATGGGAAGACGGTATTTTTCCGCTATTGGGACGCCCAGTTTCTGCCGTTAATCCTGGAGGCCTCCACCGAGTCCCAGCAAAATCAGCTGATGGGGGTATTCAGCTCGCTTTGGGTCCGGCAACAGATGATTGAATTACCCGCCCAGGCAGCTCCAATTCTGACAGGGATAGTGACGCTGGAAGAAGCGCAACTCGCCAAGTTAAAGCAGCAAAACCAGAGCGAGCAGGTTAGCCAGCTACAGCGCTACTTTACCGATAAATATCCGAAGCGCACCCGCCTGTTGGGCGATGTACAGGTCCAGCGGTTCATTACGCTCATCGCGGAAAAATGCCAAACTCACCGGCTGGAGCGTTTTAACGATCGTTGCCAATTCCTTGATTTAGCCTGCAGTTTAGGCAGCCATTTTGATACCGACCTCCAGCTTGAGCATATCGTCGCACCCTATTTGACAACCGCAGTAGAGGAACCAGGGCAGTTGGCCGTGTTAAATCAGCAGTTGGGGCTGGTTTTTGTACGAAGCATGGGCGAGCGGTTAGAGCTCTACCTGGCAGCGCTGGAAAGGCTAAACATCCTGCAACTTAATCAATTGCCCTATATGTATGAAGAGCAGCACGTGGTGAATTATGTACGTTCACTCTACCCTGAGCGGGCGCAGTACGTTCCCATACACCAAATGTTTGGCCTATTAGCTCAGAATCAAAATTGGTTCCAGGAGCATGGGATCACCACGTTCCACGGGCAGGCGGTTATCCTGGCATTACAGTTCTTCCTGGGCCATAAAGTCTTTGACGACCCACTCTACCCTTGGGTTAAGGTGCATTTTGCTGATAACCCCATTAATCAGGAAGACGTACGGCTCGCTGAGTTGGTGGCCTACACTCAACGACGCATCAGAAAGGAACTATTGATGTTACGTAAGCATTTGGAGGCAAGATAATGTGCGCATCAGATGGAATTATTTTTCCGGGTTATGATTATAAATACAAAAACAATAATCCACGGGACGATATTATTTTACCCAGTGTAAAAGAACAGCAGGGTAAAATCACCGCCAGCTGTTTGAAGACGCTGGTGGTGTTTGTTGGCGGTGCGATGGACTCCACCTTCCAACCGCTGCTAAGGCCTGTCTTTGCTCCCTATGAAAAGGAAAATGGTAGAGACGCTAAGGATAACTTCGACAATGTAACCACCCAGCGCAAACAGGATGTTGCTTACTCCGAACATGGCGGTGGCAACGTCCCACCGCTAATGAAAGAGTGGCATGCGGCTGGGCAGAAAATCGTGCTAATCGGCCATAGTTGGGGTGGAGATCGCGTTATTTTATTGGCACAGGAAAACCCTGACATTCCGATTGAACTATTGGTGACGCTTGATCCGGTGTCTAAAAAAGGGAAAAGCCCCAAACCCAAAAATGTCAAACAATGGGATAACGTCTATATTGACTACTCTCTTGCTGATGGCAGTTCCGCTAATAAAATAGCTCGAATGGGAGGCCCTTGGGAACACTGCCCGGGTGCTGATAACAACCTAGCTTTAAATGTTAAGCTAAGTAAGGATAAAGACGGGAATGACATAAAATCCTTAGCTAATGAATACGGCCACGCACATGCCGCAAGAATGTTTTCTGTGGAGAAAGACAAAATTGAACAAATTTAAATATATTATACTATTCTATACCCTTCTGATTTTTGGGTGTCATGGCGGGTATATTGAAAACTTACAAATAAAAAGCATTGTCAACATGTCCAATAACTATTGCAATGGACGCGGATTGAAGGGTTGTGAATCCTATCACTTATGCATAGATGAAAGTTATGATAAGATGAAAAAAAACCATTCTGCAGACATCAGCATTGCTGATTCATACATTATATTATACTCACCCTCTTTATATGATGAAAAAGAATATTCTAATTTAATGAATAATGCATACAAGTTGATAACTCCGGACTCTCGTTACGCAAATGATCCAGCGGTTACAGTTAGCGTAGGTTATCTAATTTACGCCCATAACGCCTGCGCCAGCATCACCGGAGATAAAACCTATAACATCGATAGCCACATGCCACTATTGAGGGAGAAGCTTGGTGTTAAGTAACAGCCTCAACGGTTCCAGGAACAACGCTCGCGCGACAAAAGTGCTATCTTTGTCGCCGTTGTTTCATAAAGCTTTATTTTTAATATCTATAGCGGTTTTTTTAGCTACGAAACAAAAAATTTCACCTTAAAATCAACTCAATCACCCTACTACGCCCCCCATCAGATTAACCCCTGCTTCGTCTATAATTTAAAAAGGCTAAAAATTGGCATGCAAGGTGAGCACTATGGCAGCAAAGATCACAGGTTTTAGAAGCCGCTATCCGCTACATATCCAGATTGCCGCGCTGTTTACCTTGCTGATTGTCTCCATCGGCAGCGTGATCGTGTTTTTTAGCCACAGCCAACTCACCAAACTGACCGAGGCCAGCACCAACCGGCAGTATCAAAAAACCGGGGAGGCCATTGCTGCGGAGCTGGACTCCGTTACCCGCAGCATGAAAATGTCGGTGAATATGCTGGCACGCATGCCAATAGTAGAAGCCACCACGCTCGAACAACGCATGGCGTTTATCGGCCCGCTGGTCGAGATACTCAAGCAAAATGATTATGCCAACGCGGTATACAGCGCTTATCCCAACGGCGATTTCTTTATACTGCGCCGCCTCTCCCCTGCCAACCGAACTTTATTTAATGCGCCGGAAGATGCCGAGTGGTTGGCGCAAAGCTATCGTTTTTTAGAGACCTCACCCCAGGCACAGAATATCTTTTTGGACGGCAAACAGCAGGTTGTGGCGATAAAAACCGTGCCGTATAACCATTATGATCCCCGGGAACGTACCTGGTATCAGTTGGCGGTAAAAACTCAGCAACTGATTACTTCACCGCTCTATACCTTCAAAGGTACCGGCGAGACCGGCTTCACCTACAGCATCCAGGCTGCAGATGGCCATGCCGTGATCGGTTTGGACGTTTCGCTGGCTTCACTTTCGCTGTTTCTTCAACAAAGCCTACCGCCGGATAGCCAGGCGGCGATTATCAACGTTGCCAACGAAACCATCGCCAGCCTGCCTGCGCAAAACTCCAAAAGCCAGGATGGGCTCAACAGCATTGCGCACATCCCGGTGCTGCAAACGTTGCTAGATCCCCATCACGACGCAGGCAACCTATTTACGGCACAAGGGCAGAGCTGGTTTGGGGCCGTTGTGGATCTTAAGGGGCAAGGCTACCAGTTGGTGATTGCCACGCCCTCGGCCTATCTGACCGCCGATGCCAACGCCATCCGCAACCGCTCGACCCTGATCGCCTTTGCGTTGCTGCTGCTCAGCCTGCCGCTGGTCTGGTATTTCTCCCTACGTATTTCCCGGCCGCTGATCCGCCTGCGCCAGGATGCCGATGCCATCAGCAATCTGCATTTTGATGAGCGGGCGGAGGAACGCTCGGTGATTGAAGAAGTGGACGACCTGCACAAAGCCATGTCCAAAATGAAGCTGACGCTCAAGCAGTTTATCTCGATGGGCAGCCTGTTATCCGCCAAGGATAATTTCCCGCAGCAGATGCAGGGCTTGCTCAATGAAACTGGCAAAATCGCGGCCATGAGCGGCGGCATTATTCTCCTGTCAGACAAAACGCCCGGCTGCTTTTCCCCCATAGCCTGCAACTGGGCTGGAAAAGAGGTGGCCAGTTCGGAGGTAGCATCTTTACTGTTTGATCCACTGAAACCCAGCGCGTTTTGGCAGGTCCTGGAAGGGAAAACCGTTGCCGGAGTCTTTACTGACGAGAATATCCCCGACCAACTGCTTACGGTCTTTGGCTCCCATTTGCCGCTACGCTACGTGGCCGTCCCGATGCAAACTCATGATAAGCAACTCATGGGGTTCCTGCTGCTGTTTAATCCTGCCGAAGCTGGCGCGGAACATGGGCAAGCCAAAATACAGCTGATTAATGCCCTGGTGGGCAGCTTATCGGTAGCGATAGAGACGCAATATCTGCTGCAAGAGCAAAAGGATCTGATGGGAGCCTTTATTCAATTGATCGCCGGAGCGATCGACGCCAAGAGCGCCTATACCGGTGGCCATTGCCAGCGCGTACCGGTCATTACCAAGATGCTGGCCAAGGCAGCGGTTGAGGCCAAACAAGGGCCGTTCGCCGATTTTACCCTTTCCGCCAATGAGTGGGAGGAACTGCACACCGCCTGCTGGCTGCACGACTGCGGGAAAATCACCACGCCGGAAGCCATAGTGGATAAGGCCACCAAGCTGGAGATGATTTACGACCGTATTCACGAGGTGCGGATGCGCTTTGAGGTGCTGAAGCTGGAAAAAGAGGTTAGTTTCCTGCGCAAGCACGCTACGCTCCCCGCTACCGAGCAGGAAGAACAACGGCTACGCGATGAGTTGCAGCAGTTGGATGAAGATTTCTATTTTATTGCCCAGTGCAATATCGGTGGCGAATTCCTGTCTGACAGCGCGCTCGCACGTATTCAACAGATTGCACAATATCAATGGACCCGCACTCTAGATGACACCGCAGGCGTGGCCCGGGAAGAATTGGCCCGCAAAAACCGCCGCCCTGCCGTCCCTTTACCTACCCAGGAGCCACTGCTGGCGGATAAAGAAGAACATATCATCTACCGCGATGAGAAAAGCCATCTGCCGGAAAGCTATCACTTCAAACTCAAAGAGCCGACCTTACTCTATAACCACGGGGAGATTTACAACCTGGGCATTCGAAGGGGCACCCTGAGTGAGGAAGAGCGCTATAAAATCAACGAGCATATTATGCAGACTATCATCATGCTGGAAAAACTGCCGTTCCCACGCACTATGGCCAACGTGGCGGTGATTGCCGGTGGCCATCATGAACGCATGGATGGCAAAGGCTATCCGTACCAGTTGACCCACCAGCAGATGAGCATTCCGGTGCGTATGATGGCGATCGCCGACGTGTTTGAAGCCCTGACGGCGGCCGATCGGCCTTATAAACCGGGCAAGCTGTTATCTGAGGCACTCAATATTCTGGTCAGCATGGCGAATGAACATCACCTGGACCGCGAATTGATGATCCTGTTCCTGGAGTCTGGCATCTGGCATGACTACGCCCTGAACTATCTGCAAGCCGATAAAATAGACACCGTCGATATTCCTGCGCTGTTACGCAAACTCGAAATACCCGATTGCCAACCGACGAACTGATACCCAACAGTTTTGCAGCCCCTCACCCCAGCCCTCTCCCAAAGGGAGAGGGGGCCAAACGTGCCACAGATTAACTTCCGCGCCGGACTTCAGCTCCGTATAAGCTGGGGTTGGAAGGGGAACTCAACGTGCCGCAAATTAGCTCCGGTACCTGACCACGGCGCCCTGCCAGCCCCCTCTCCTTTTTGGGGAGAGGGTTGGGGTGAGAGGAAAATATCAGAAGCCGTTATTTTTTCTGCCGTTGCGCCTCAAACCACACACCGCATTGGGAGAAGAGCAGCGTATTACGATCTTTCACCAACACGTTATCACCGGGAACGCCTTCAGTCCCCTGATCGGTGATCCCCGGTACGGTGACATCCTGATGCTGAATGATGACTCGCTGCACCGAAGGCGTACTGATGCCCAAAGTCGGGAAATCGACGTACCAATTATCGCCCGAGTTGTCTTCCACAAACTCTTGCGCCTCTACCGTGGTAGTAGTCGCCCCCTGATTGCTCAGTTGCTGTTCATGCCAGGTAAAACCGTCTGCTTTATAGTTGATACTATTACCGACCAACTGCTGTGCCTGCTTTTCATCCCAGCAGCTCACGGTCTGGGTGGGAATGATCTTGGTCACGCTCCAGTTGCCGATTAACGCCGATGGGATCGGGTCTGGGGCGTTTTGTGCTGCCCAAGCGGCGGGAAATGACAGCACCAACAGCGCAGCCAATGGTACGATTCTTTTACTCAGGGCGGGGAATTGCATGGTACGGCTCCTTAGAGTGCTGCAAGTCTATCAATTACAGTGACCAATCTGGCTATGACTTTACCTAAGCCATTGGCCTTTCAGCAAGCGGTGTTAACGCGCAATTAATGGCCACCAGCGTTGTTCATCATGCCGCTGCTGCCATTGCGTCTCCCCATTGAGTGCCAAACGCCGATCTTCCAGGTAACGATATTCGCGGCGAGCCGCTTCCAGCAGGCTAAAATCCAGCTCCGCCTGCATTATTCCCGGCTCGCGCCCCAGGCTGGCCACCTCACGCCCCAGAGGATCGACAACCAGGCTTTCCCCGGCAAACTGCATACCACATCCATACCCGGCGCGGTTGGCCATTGCCACAAACATCTGATTATCCTGAGCGCGAGCCAGCAAAGCGTTACGATGCACATGACCATAGGGATCCATATTGCCATCGGTAACCAGCAACAAATCACAACCCATCAGGGCCAACGCTCGTGATGCCTCTGGGAATTCGATGTCGTAGCAGATCAGTAAACCAACACGCCGCCCACGCCACAGCCCGCAGACCAGGCGATCGCCCGCTTGTGCTTCGACGCGTTCGTTGGTCCATAAATGGCTTTTGCGATAATGCAGATAGATGCCCTGCTCCGGCGTGATCAGCACTGAGCTGTTGAACAACTGCGCGCCATCCTGCTCAAGAAAACCCACTGCGACGGCGATACCCATACGCTGGCTTGCCGCCACCACTTGCGCGAGCTCCGGGCCTTGCAGTTGCAGCGCGTAGTCCGTATTGCCGTCAGGATGGGTAAAGCCGGTAAGCTGCGTTTCTGGCAACACCAACAGGTCGGTTTGGCCGCTGCAACGTTCAATTTGCGCCAGCACGGCGGCCAGGTTATGGGCAATGTCCCCTTCACGGCAGGTAAATTGGGCCAAGGTTATCCGCATTGATTACTCCTTTTATGTCGAACAGTGTTTTTACCTGTTATCGCCACTGGCTGGCAAGCCACTGTTAACGGAGATCATCAATAAACGGCAGCGTTATTCCTCCGGATGATAGCCATTGAAGTAGAGGTTCAGCAGCACCGCCGCCACTGAAGAGAGCAAAATGCCGCTGTGCAGCAACGGTTGCAGGCTCGCTGGCATCTGGTTAAAGAAATCAGCCGCCACGATCGGGATCATGCCAAGCCCCAGACTGATGGCGACAATATAGGCGTTATAGCGATTGGTATTGAAGTTGACCCTGGTCAGGATCTTGATGCCGGTAGACAGCACCATGCCAAACATCACGATACCCGCGCCCCCCAAGACAAACTGCGGGATCGAGGCCACCAGAATAGACATTTTGGGGATCAGGCCGAACAGCACCAGAATCAAACCTGCCATCACGCACACCCAGCGGCTGGACACCTGAGTAACGCTGACCAAGCCAATATTCTGGGAGAACGAGGTATGCGGGAACGTATTGAAAATACCGCCGATAATGGTTCCCAGGCCGTCAACCCGCAACCCGCGTACCACATCCTGCTTGGTGGTTGGGCGGCCGACAATTTCCCCCAGCGCCATAAACATGCCCATCGACTCAATAAATACGATCAGCATGACAATTGTCAGGGTGATAATCGAAGCCGGATCAAAGGTGGGCCAACCGAAGGCAAAGGGGCGCACGATGGCAAACCAGGCGGCATCATTCAGGCCAGAAAAGCTGACTTCTCCCATCAGCAGCGCCACCACAAAACCAAAGCCAATCCCCAACAACACGGAAATATTAGAGATAAAGCCTTTGCTAAACCGGGTGATTAGCAAAATAAAAATCAGCACCAGCAACGAGACGCCAATATAGGCCGGGTTACCGTAGTTGGCATTGCCCCTGCCCCCGGCGGCCCAATCTATCCCGACCCGCACAATGCTAAGGCCGATAGAGGTGATCACAATCCCCGTCACCAGGGTTGGGAACAGCGGCATCAAACGGCCTACCAACGGCACCAGCAACGTGGTGATAATTCCGGCGGCAATGGTGGCGCCAAAGATACCGGTCAGGCCGATTTCGGGGTTGGCACCGATGGCCAACATCGGCGTGACGGCAGCGAAGGTGACGGACATGATGACGGGCAACCGAATACCAGCAAAGCGACCAATCCCGATACATTGCAATAGCGTCACCACGCCACAGCAAAACAGATCGGAGCTGATCAGATAGGCAATCTGCAGCTTATCCAGCCCCAGGCTGCCGCCGATCATCAATGGGACGGCAACCGCCCCCGCATACATCACCAGGACATGCTGAAGCCCCAGAGTAAAAAGATGGGCAATGGGTAATATCTCTTCAACTTTATCAATCGGTTTTTCAGTCGTCTGCGCCTTTTCTCCGGGCAAAATAGTATTCAAGTTGGTCATGGAACCTCACTCCTGTACGGCCTTGATCAGGTTGTCATTCCTGATGGCTACGATTCGAGGGCACAGCCTGATAACCCCCCTGATAATGGATGTACGGCACGAGTTCGAGGCATGCATATTGTGTGCAGAGTGGGCGGTTCTCAGGTGGTATTGTGCAGGGGATAGTTTTAAATGCGAAAACCATCACAGATGAGGCTTAATTTATTTCGATTTAATTAACATTATATTGGACAAAAAATAACACTCACCATCGGCGAAAATGGCGCAATTGATAAAATTACCAATATGATTCGTCTCAATTTGAGATCCCACCACCGTACCCAGCCGATAAACCGATAGCAGCGCATGTTGCAATTTTGGTTGGTGAAATCTTCCACCGGTAACTAATTCCTTGATTGCCCGTCATTCCCGGGTTTCCACAGCCAACCAGAAGCGTACTATCAAAAGTAACAAGCCGATAACCCGCATAGTCATGGTTAATGATTAGCCTATTTTTGGTTTATTTATGAGCAATAACTGTGTATATTACCACCACTCAGAAGGAATGAGTCAGGCGATCCGGCCACTCCATTACAGGGATAGACGTTCAGTTGCTCTTTCAGAAATCTTTTATGCTTAAATTTTTTGCTGTATTTCTCACTTGCTCAGCTTTTTGCATGAGCTTTTCCGCTTCAGCCAGTTCCGGCCACAATAATACTCAGGAGCTAAAAAAAATCCTGTCGCATTATGACCGATGGGAGGGAGTACGTTACAAATTCGGGGGTAACTCGCGCAAAGGTATCGACTGCTCAGCCTATATGCAGCGCGTGTTTCAAGATGAGTTTGCCGTCAGCTTGCCACGCAGCACCGGTGAACAAATGAAACTGGGTTCGCGAGTAGCTAAAAGCCAGTTACACACGGGCGATCTGGTGTTTTTCAAAACCTCATCCCGTCAGCGCCACGTCGGCGTTTATATCGGAGAGGGTGAGTTTGTTCACGCCTCTACCAGTATGGGCGTCACCGTTTCCAGCCTGGATAATCAATACTGGGGCGCGCGTTACGAACTGGCCCGGCGTATCAATGGCAGCGATGCATAAAACTGCCCACCAAGCCAAACCGCCGGTCACCAGACCGGCAGCCAAGACTAGGATCACAGCTTCTTGCGGTTACGGCGCATATCGATAGCCACCGCGGCCACGATGATCATGCCTTTGATAATGTCCTGAATGTAGGAATCCACACCGATAAAGGTAAAGCCACTTTTGATCAGGCCGAGGATCACCGCGCCGATCAGCGTGCCGGTAATGCGCCCCACTCCGCCCATCAGGCTACTGCCACCGATGACCGCTGCGGCAATGGCGTCCAACTCATAAGACACCCCCATGCTCGACTGCCCGCTACTGACTCGTGCCGCCAGCACCACGCCCGCTAATCCTGCCAACCCACCCGCAATGGTGTAGACCGTCACCAGGTATTTATTGACGTTGATCCCAGAGACCCTGGCCGAGGTCATGTTGCCGCCGATGGCATACACGTATTTGCCATAACGGGTGTGCTTCAGGGCGATATGGAAAATCACCGCCACCACCAGGAAGATAATCACCGGCATGGCACCTTGGCCAATCGAGGTAAAACCGTCCGACAGGAAGCTGACCGGATTACCTTTGGTGTAATACTGTGCCAAACCACGGGCAGAAACCATCATCCCCAAGGTGGCAATAAACGGTGGAATGCCGGTACGGGTGATCAAGAACCCGTTGATAAATCCGCAAATAATCCCCACCCCAATCCCGGCCCCGATGGGGATCGCGGCGGGCAGATCCAGCAGGCCCGGATACATTGGCGAAATGCTTTCGGAGGTTTGCGCCAGGCTGGCCGCCACCACCGCCGTCAGGGCAATCAACGAGCCAGAAGAGAGATCGATACCGGTGGTAATGATGACCTGGGTGACGCCAACGGCGATGATGCCAATGATCGCCACCTGCAAGACGATCAGCAGCAGGCGGTTCGGGTTAAGCAGGAACGACTGATCGCGCACGTACCAGCCCAGCATTTCAAAAATCAGCGCAATACCGATCATGACGATAAAGATGCCAGTATCTTTCGGCAGCTTGCCGCTGAAACCGGCAAACAGCGAGGCTTTGACTGGCTGAGTTTCCACTTTGACGTTATTCATTGTGTTTCACCTTTGCGTTATTCCGAGGCCAACGCCATGATTTTTTCCTGGTCTGCTTCATCTTTATCCAGGATCCCCGTAATGCGTCCGGCGTGCATCACCATGACGCGATCGCTCATGCCGAGTATTTCCGGCAGTTCGGACGAAACCAAAATAATGGCGACGCCACGGTGCGCCAATTCACTGATCAAACGATAAATTTCTGCCTTGGCCCCCACGTCGATACCGCGCGTGGGTTCATCCAGGATCAGGATCTTCGGCTGCGCCAATAGCCAGCGGGCAATCAAGACCTTCTGCTGGTTACCGCCGCTGAGGTTATTGATAATCTGGTCCATCGTCGGGGTTTTAATATTGAGTTTGCTAATTTGCTCCATGCAGTCTTTAGCCATTTGCGTCTGGCTGACGAAGCCGTTTTTACTGGTATAGGCGGAAAGGTTGACGATGCTCATGTTCTCCACCACCGATAGCACCAGAAACAGACCAGACTTTTTACGGTCTTCGGTCAGGAATGCCAGCCCTTGCTCGATGGCTTTGGAGGGGGAATCTATTTTTACCGGTAAGCCTTCAATATAAATCTCGCCCCCCTCGGCCGGGTGCATACCAAACAGGCTCTCCATCACTTCGCTGCGCCCTGCGCCCACCAGCCCGGCAACTCCGAGGATTTCCCCACGCTTAACCGCAAAGGAGATATCGTGGAACCAGCCGCTGCGCCGCAACCCGGCCACACGCAACACCTCTTCACCGATATTGTTATTGAACTTGGGGAACATCTGGGTCAGCTCGCGGCCCACCATCATGGTGATTAGCGACTGTTTGGTCAGATTCTCGGTTTTATCACTGGCGATCGAGGTACCATCGCGGAAGATGCTGACCTCGTCGGTGATGGCAAAGATTTCATCCATTTTGTGGCTGATATAGATAATGCCTTTGCCCTGCTGCTTCAGTTCACGAATGATCGCAAACAGATGCACCACTTCCCCTTCCGTTAATGCCGAGGTCGGCTCATCCATGATCAATACGTCGGCGTTATAAGACACCGCCTTGGCAATCTCGACCATCTGTTGGTTGGCGATGCTCAGCGTGCCTAGTTGAGTTTCCGGGTCTAATTTAATCTTGAGATGCGCCAACAGCTCACGGGTTTTGCGGTTTAATTCCTCGTGATTGACAAAACCCAGCTTGGCGGGTTCACGCCCCAACCAGATATTTTCTGCCACCGTCATATGCGGCACCAGGTTCAGCTCCTGGTGGATCATGGAGATGCCCGAGTGCAAGGCCGCCAGCGTATCGTTAAACGTCACCGGCTGCCCTTTGACCTTGATGGTGCCAGCATCGGGCCGGTAAATACCGATTAAGCACTTCATCAGCGTTGATTTACCGGCACCGTTTTCCCCCATTAACGCATGCACGCTGCCCGGTTTGATCTTGAGCGACACGTTATCCAACGCCTTAACGCCCGGGAACTGCTTGCTGATGCCTTCCGCCTCCAGCACATAAGGATACATACTGATAACCTCCGCCGTTATCCTGCCGATAGCTGTGAACGATGCCCCTCACGTTAGGCAAGGGGCCGGTTGGTCATTACTTTTTGTTCTTGTCGGCAAAGTCTTGGTAATTGGCTTTGGTGATCAGTTGGTAAGGGATCATGACGCTGCTTTCGACCTTCTCGCCCTTGACCAGTTGAATGGCCGTTTGTACAGCCCCTTCCCCCTGGCCTTTGGCATCCTGGAAGATGCTGAGGCTCAAATCCCCCTTCTTGATAAACTCCAGGGCATCCGGTGTGCCGTCGACACCCGCTACCAGCACGCCGGTTTTCTTCGCCTGTTTCAGCGCCAGAATGGCACCGATCGCCATCTCATCGTTGTTGGAAGCAATGGCATCAATCTGCTGGCCGGAGAGGATCCAGTCGGTCGTCACGTCAACCGCCTCTTTGCGGAAAAACTTGGCGGTTTGCTTATCGATAATGTGAATATTCGGATATTGGGCCACCACTTCCTCAACGCCGCGGGTCCGGTCACGGGTGGCTTCGCTGGAGAGCTCACCGAGCAGGATCATCACGTTGCCCTTGCCGTTCATCAGCTTGGCCAGTTCTTCCATCTGCAGCTTGCCCGCCAGTTTGGAATCTGAACCTACATAGGCCATACCCGCTGGCAGGGTGGCTTCTGGCCGACGGTTGACGAACACCAGTGGAATATGGGCGTTCTCCGCCAGCTTGATCATTGGCTTGACGCCCTGGGTATCCACCGGGTTAAGGATGATGGCGTCGACCCCTTGGCTGACGAAGTTCTCTATCTGCTGGATCTGCTGTGCAATATCGCCTTTGGCATCTTCAAACTGGCCGCTGACGTTACCTTCCTGCTTCATTTTGTTCTGCATGGATTGGCGCAGGATGGTCAGGAAGTTGTCATCAAAGTAGGCCATCGACACGCCGATCTTGATATCTTTGGCTAACACCGAGGCTGGCAGCATGCACATCAGTAGCGAGGTGACGATCAATTTCTTCAGCTTCATGTTCTGTACCCTTTAATCGTTAGAATGAAGAGGCCTGTTGATTTGACGGCTAATGAAAAATATTTTTTACATTCAAACAACAATCCGCTCGTTATTATCGCCTTAAAACCCTGTTCCACCTGGCATCTCATCAGTTAATACTGGTTATGAGACCCCTGGGAATAATTAAAAATTAAATTTAAAACAATGCGTTGAAATGAAATTCTGATGTAATTGTTAAATACCCCATTCAGTTGTCAAACGTTTGTTTCAAAAATTAGACTAATGAAATTTTTTAACCCAAACAAGCGAAACGTGCGTTTTGGAATGAGCAAATAACAAAAATATGACAGGGATCTAACAAATGAACGCAAAGTAACCGCCGCTCTGTCTGGTTTGGCAGCGTTTGCTCGAAGGGATTACGGCTGGGGTTAGCGGGGCGGGCGCAGCATGTGGCGCCCTACATGAGGAATTAGCGAATCGGTGGAAGCTTTTGCCGGAGCTAGTTTTGTTCTGAGACCAGCACGGCCAGCGTATCCGGCTCCAGGGCGCGGAAGATGTGCGGCCGGTCGGCTGGGTAGCAAATATAATCCCCGGCATTCAGCTCGGCAAGCTCTTCCACCAGCCCGACCAAGGCGCGCCCTTGGGTGATGATGATGTGTTCTACCGAGCCTAACGGATGCGGATGAGAAAGACGGTCGGCTCCCGGCTGGGTCGTCAGCAGATAGATATCCCGCCGGGCGCCAGGCGGACAGGTTGCCAACAGCACTGCCGTATAGTTAGCCACTTCCGACACTACCGCAGCCCCTTCCCCGCGCCGGATCACCTGCGTTTTACTCTGCTGCGGCTCCATCAAACGCGCAAAGGGGATATCCAGCGCAACGCAGAGTGCCCACAGCGTTTCAAGGCTCGGATTACCATTCCCCGCTTCCAGTTGTGACAGCGTGGATTTGGCAATTCCTGCCCGGCGGGCAATTTCTGCCAACGAGAGGCCTGTACGCTGGCGTTCGCGCACCAGAGCTTCCGCAATGATATTGATGGGTTGTTTCATAGGCCGCGTAACTCACCTTATAACGAACGATCGTTCGACTTGTAAATCGAGATTGAAGTGTTCATTATAATAGAACAACCGTTCGTTTTGAGAAAGGCAGTGAGAAAAATAGTATGGCTAAAAACTTTTTCCCCTCGCTCGATAAGGGCGTGATCAAAGGGACCGCGCTGGTCTGCCTGGCGGATGGCATTGTGGGGATCTCCTATGGCTCGCTGGCGACCGGCCTGGGTTTCGAGCTCTGGGTCCCGCTGATGCTGTCGTTGCTGGTGTTGGCGGGCGCCTCTGAATTTCTGTTTATCGGCATCGTCGCCAGCGGTGGTAGCCCCTTTGCTGCGGCGGCAGCCGGGCTGCTGGTAAATGCACGCCACCTGCCGTTCGGTATGGCAGTGAAAGAGGTGATCGAGCGCAGCCGCTTTAAGTTATTGGGTTGCCATATCATGAATGATGAAAGCGTGGTGTTCGGCATTTCCCAACCGACGTTGGCCAAAAAACGGGCGGCCTACTGGCTCTGTGGGCTGGGGATCGCCGCCTGCTGGCCGTTGGGCGTGTTGATTGGCGGCACCATCGGCAGCTTTATTCCCGATATCAATGCCATCGGGCTGGACGCCGTGTTCCCCACCATTTTGCTAGCCTTGATTGTTGGTTCGCTGAAAAAACTACGCACCAGCATTTCTGCCTGCTCCGGCACCCTGATTGCCCTGGCTAGCGTGCCCTTGGTACCGATTGGCATGCCGGTGCTGTTTTCACTGTTGGGTTTACTGATCAGAAAGCGAGAAAAATAATGGATAACCAAACACTCATCATTTGCATTCTGCTCCTGGCCAGCGGCACCTTTGCGTTTCGCTTTGCCGGGTTCCTGCTGGGCCGCAGCCTGAGCTTTTCTGACCGGGTTCAGGCCTTGCTCGCCGACTCTGCCACCACGTTGCTGCTCGCCGTAGCGGTGATCGCGACGCTGTTCGAAGGGCAACACTTTGCTGGTTATGCCCGTTTAGGCGGTGTGGCCGTGGGAGCATTATTAGCCTGGCGGAAAACGCCGTTAATCGTGGTGTTGCTGGCTGCGGCGGCAGTGACGGCGCTGTTGCGGGTAGCCGGTGTGGCATAACTCACTGCTGGCCGGGTATGATAGCGGCCGGCAGGTATGCTGCCTCACCGGAGATGGGATAGAAATGGAGAAGCTCGCCACATTAGCCGTAGTTGGAATAGTGCTGCTTGCGCCCTGGACAGCGCTACAGGCCGTGACGCCAGTGGGCCCAGATTTTACCCCTGACCGGCCTGCTTCGCTGTTTGACTGTCAGGCTCCGTTGATCAAGCTGTTAGCCAGCAGCAATCAGGCTCTGATCCGGGCGGAGAAAGTGCCAGCGAACAAGCTGGAAATCAATATTGAACCACGGGCCAACGGCATACAGGCCATTCAACTGTTCGACCGCCGCAAGTCAGCCTCGCCCGATTCGCCAGGGGCCGGACATCTTGGTTGGGTCATGTACGATCCGCAAACCGGCCAGCTACTGGATAACAGCGCCGACGAGCAGCATCCGCTGCGGCTCACCTTTAATCCACAGTACGGCAAACAATATCAGCAATGCCTACAGAAGGAGCAGCGCTGCGCGGCCATTCTGGACCAGATGAAATTAGGCCCAATCATTGCCGATTCCCCTAAATATGTGGTGCGTGGTAAAGGCCGGGCTTATTTTCACGCCGCCCCCACCGAGCAGTGCGTCAATGAATCTCAATTTGTGATCCCGGATGACAAGGTGCAAGTGGTGGGTTATGCCGCACTTGAGCCTGTCGAAGGCGAAAAAAATGGCTATTTGTTAGTCGGTTATGGCAATACCTCTGGCTGGATAAACGTTGATCGTCTGGCCCCGCTCGACGAGATTTGCCACGATGCCCAGGCCAGCGCCGAATCCGCAATAAGCAAAACGGCCTCGCCTGCGGCGAAGTATCTGGTGAAGAGCAAGAAACTCTATTTTTACGACTCGCCGGATAAGCTCTGCCAGGATGAGGGCGGGAAATTTGTCGTCAATGGCGATAGCGTTGCCGCCACGCACGGGCAGGCTTATAAGGGATTTTTGTTTGTGAGTTATCTTCATCCCAAAACCGGCGATAAAACCACGGGCTGGGTGAAGACTGATGGTTTGACGGCGCAATAAATGTAGGCCCGAGTGGCCCCTCACCCTAACCCTAACCCTCTCCCCAAGGAGAGGGGATCGAACGTGCCACATATTGGCTTCCGTGCCCAGTTTCTGCACCAGAAAGGACCAAACATGCCGCAGATTAATTCCTGCACCTAACATAACTCCGCACTGGCTCCCTCGCCCTTTGGGGATCGAACGTGCCATATATTGGCTTCCGTGCCCGGTTTCTGAACCACAAGGACCAAACATGCCGCAGATTAATTCCTGCACCTAACATAACTCCGCACTGGCTCCCTCGCCCTTTGGGGATCGAACGTGCCACTTATTGGCTTCCGCCGTGCCCAGTTTCTGCACCACAAGGACCAAACTTGCCGCAGATTAATTCCTGCACCTAACCACAACTCCGCACTGGCTCCCTCGCCCTTTGGGAGAGGGTCGGGGTGAGGGGAAAGCAGTCTAAAACCCACCGAACGGTGGGTTAGATACCACTATCGATCAATCAGGCAGCCAGCTCAAATAAATAGAGCGTGTAATCAACCTTGCTCGCTACATTACCCGGCGTTGCACGGCCGGTACTGCAGAAGTTTGCGGCAAAGGAGGCATAAACCTCACCATCCACCACCGGGACAAACGCCGAACTGACCAGTTGAGAGTTACTCCCTGCCTGGACAATATCGCCTTGCTGGTTACGCAGTTGGATCTGCACGTTACCCGCTTCCGCCATATTAATCAGGCCGCCGGTGGCAGCATCAACCGTGGCACCCCCCTCAAAAAACACCAAGGCGTGAGTATATTGCTCCGAGATGCCCGCTACACGGATGTCAAAGCGGGTTGCCTGGGCCTGAGCACCCGGGTCTGCCAGCTGCACTTCGCTTACTGCACCAAGCTGCACGTAGCCATTTTGCGTTTCGCTACCGTTAACGCTGACGGTGAGGCCTGCATTGCGTGGCCGCTGTAAAATAATGCCACCCTCTTCAATCCCCATGCTTTGGGCAACGATTTGTCCAGAAAAATTGATGGTTCCATTGACGGTATTATTCATGGTAAATATCCTTATCCTAATAAGAGAGCAGAGTGAAACTGATGTCCCACCTGATTTAATTCGCAGTGTTTGTTCTGCTTAATTAAACATTACTCGCTTAATGATAAGGGTTCCTTCTGTTACCGTTGTGCTGTCAATGGCAGGACGCTGATGCTCAGCGTGATTGACGATATTCACTCAACCCGTTGTTCTTCAACATTATATTTTACCACCACATCGTTCTGGTATAGCCGTTCAGAATGTAACACCACCGAGTCCTGCCCTTTGGTGGAGATATCACGCCAGATTTCATTCTGCCGGTAGACACGCTGTTGCCGACGGATAAATCGGTGGGATTTCTGGTAGATATGATATTTCACCGTACGAGGGGCCGAACACAGTAGCTCACCTTCCAACTGGTGTTCCGCAACGTTGAACACCAGCTGAAAGCTATCCTGAGTCGGGTTATGCAGCACCAGATCGATATAGTTGTAGAAAATGGCGGCTCCCGAGCCAAAAGGCAAGATCCGCCCTTCGTCCGGGAAAGGATCAAAACTGTGGTTGGCCCGTTCGGTTACAACCAACGGTGAGTGGATCGCCATCCAGTGGATTAAATTGCTGAGCTGGCAAATACCCCCGCCAATACCGCTGCGCGCTTCGCCAAACGACAGCTCCATCCCTTCAACAAAACCACGCGCGCGAGTCGGTTTCCCCACCAGCTTACAAAACGAGAAATACTCACCCGGCTTAATAATAATTCCGCTGGTTGCCGCAACCGCCAGCCGCAGATTAATCACTTTATTGTGCTGCAAGCCAATATCGCTATTGCCCAGCTTGCGGATCAGCTTCGAGGTGTGCTTGATAAAACGGTGATCCAGCCGCTGCTCCGGCCTTTTCTCACTGGCGTACCGGCGCGATGACCATTGCCACGCAAGATGGCGCAAAACCCGCTTTTGCCGAACTCGCAGCCAATAAAGCAGCGGGTGATAAGATGATAGAGGCCTGCGCATAGTGTTAATCCATTACCCAGTAACTTACTGATAAAATTATAAAAATCCATTAACCACCACGTTATGGCGTAGTGGTCAGGGAAAAGCGCCGCTCAGTATACCCGAGCACGGGGCAAATCACTCAGCCTGGTGGTATAAGCCGGTGACAGCAGTTCACGCTTCATCGACCACACCTGCTGCGTTCCCTGGCCAGCAAACCACAACTTGGCCCGGCCCGAGTTATTGATGGAGTCCATCACCTTCATTAACTCTTCACTGCCATGCCTAGGCTGATACTCATCGAACATGTCGAGCTGTGCAACGCCCTGACTGAAAAAATCCTGCAGCATCACCCCGCCTTTATCAAAACGATGACCGGGTTGCCAAATGGCATCCAGGCAGCGCATGGCGGCGGCAATAATATCGCGGGTGTCTTGCGTTGGCGTATTCAATTTTACGCTGGCCGAATTGCCGTAATAGGCCTCGTGAGTGGCGAACGGGCTGGTTTTGATCCAAGCGCTGACGTGCCGACAATACTGCCGTTCTGCCCTCAGCTTTTCTGCCGCTCGTGTGGCATATAAACAAATCGCCTGATGCATATGTTCATACTCGGTGATGCGTTCGCCAAAGCTGCGGCTGCTGATAATCTGCTGCTTGGTTGGCGCAAACTCTTCCAGCTCAAGGCAAGGCTCACCACATAGTTCCCGCACCGTACGTTCGACCACCACGCTGAAGCGTTTACGTATCATGGTGGTACTGGCATCAGCCAGTTGCAGCGCGCTTTCTATGCCCATCGCGTTCAGCTTTTTTGCTATCCGCCGCCCAATGCCCCAGACTTCCTCTACCGGCACCTTATTCATCAGCTTACGCTGCCGCTCCAGGCTGGAAAGGTCGACCACGCCGTCGGTCTGTTCCACCCACTTTTTGGCGGCAAAATTTGCCAGCTTGGCCAGCGTTTTGGTTTGCGCAATCCCGACCCCGATCTTTAGCCTCGTCTCGCTCCGCACTTTGTCCCGGATCTGCTGCCCAAACAGTTCCAGATTGCCGCAATTAGGCACCGAGGAGAGATCGAGAAAGCTTTCATCGATAGAATAGATTTCAACGCGGGGGACCAACGCTTCCAATGCCGTCATCACCCGAGCTGACATATCGGCATACAGCTCGTAGTTGCTGCTAAAAGCGACGCCTCCCACACGTTCCAACTGCTGCTTGACCTTGAAATACGGCCCGGTCATCGCCATCCCCAATTTTTTGGCCTCTTGGTTACGGGCCACCACGCAGCCATCATTGTTTGATAACACCACCACCGGGCGGCCACGCAGATCGGGCCGCCACAGCATTTCACAGCTGGCATAAAAGTTGTTCACATCGGCCAGCGCGTACATTACTTCAGCCTCGTAATAGTCGACACCACGACGCCGACGATATCTAAATCTTCAGCGTCATCATGTAGCGGGATTGGCTGGTAGTTGGGGTTCATCGGTTCGAGCTGCACGACTGGCCGCAGGCATAACCGCTTTACCGTGAACTCCCCGCCAACGCTGGCGATCACGATATCGCCATGTTCAGCCCCGATGCTGCAATCGACCACCAGCATCGAGCCATCGACAATGCCCGCCTCCAGCATGCTTTCACCGGAGGCGTAGAGAAAGTAAGTGGCGTTCGGGTGGCTGATGCAATATTCATTGAGATCGATCCTGGCATGGACGTAGTCCTGCGCCGGACTTGGGAAGCCAGCAGGCACCCGATCGGAAAACAGTGGCAGGTACAATTTCTCTGGAGTTGGTGTTGGAGCAAAGTGTTTCATGGGGCATGTCTCTATACTGTGTTTTTATACAGTATAGATATACCGAATGGTGGTAGGAAGATAGATTTTCACCGTGAATGATATGGCTATGATCGGTAAGGAAAGAAAGTTGGCCTCTCTTTCCCATACCCATCATCGGCTAAGCTAGGGGCCGCTGACATGGAACTAATTGATTTATTGGGTAACTATTGTTGAAATAATTACCCAAGGCTGGCCGGTAGCTAGTCAAATACCCCATTGATAACAGAGGCAACAATAGCCGTGCTTAAGGCCACCAGAACTAAATCATTCCCGGCGATACGCCATTCATAACCAGGATAAGATGGCAGTTGTCCCAGCATTGAAGCTGGCACCATTTTCTTGGCGATCCCCGGCGGCAATGGCTTGCCCCGTGCCAGGTTCTTGGCAATGCCGGGAGGTAAAGATTGATACCCGGTTAATCCATAGTTTACCGCCAGGGGCCGCACGCGGTCATAATTGATATTCACGGTAACCAGATCGTCATGACCGCCCTTGGCTTTTTTGCCTTTGTCTGAATGGTCTTTGCCTGAATTACCCTTCCCATGATTGTCTCCATGGTTAGCAGAATTACCATGCCCACCTCCATTACCGTTACCGCCTCCGTTGCCATTACCATTCCCTGGATTGGCCATAACGGAGGCTGAGGATGTGAACACGATCAACGCAAGTGCGAGGGCAGACCAGCGATGTTTGAGCATTTTAACTAACCTCAATGAGGGGATACCCGATCAATCTAGCCCTCCCCTGACTACCGAGCAATATGGATTCATCTTATAGTTGGTTTTGTGCTAAGTTGATTCATGCGTTGCAGGGCTAATCAGGCGGACTTTATGAAAATTATTGCAGGTACCCTTTTAGTCATCCTGCTGGCCGGGTGTACTTCGGTCAGTGTTTCTGGCTCTGGCGGTAGTTCGGGGCGTTCAACGGCCACTATTGGTATCGGTTCTGGCGTGCGCCTTTGATGCAGGCACTCGCGCAGTCCTTCTGGCTGGAGCGAAGCCGTTAACTCAGGTTTTTTCGTAGAGATCGATAATCTCGTACTCTCCACCGATCACGGGTTTGCATAAAATTTTATAGCCATCGCTATCAAAGCCCGGCGCAGCAATCATTAACTCCCTCGCTTCATCCAGGCTATCTACTGCACCCAGCCATAACCAGTGGTGAATAATATGGTACTGCGCCATATCAGCACCCTGCTCTCGCAAGGCTATCGGACCACGCCACGGCCAGCACACCACTCGGCTTTGCTCGAGAGCAGAGACCAAGCGCTGCCGATGATCGGCCTGGCTTTCTTTACCACAGCAGGCCCCGGCGCAACGCTTCAATGCCGAACGGAAACAAGGGCGGCCTTTGCTTAATGGTTCAAGCCCCAACAGCCCATAACACAGCTGATGCTGATCGGCGATAGACTGCAGCGCTTGTAGTGCCGCCCGCCGATTGGCAAAAAGGCCAAACAACCCAGCGTGCCGAGCAAAATCCACCTCTTTCGCATACACCACCGTGGGTTTGTCATCATTAAGTTGCAATGCGCAGAGCTGCTTGTTGCGGCGCAGGCGCTTATTGAACAGCGGTTGTTGTTGTTTAATCAGTTGCGCTTCCAGCAACAACGCCCCTATTTCACCCGCCGTTCTGATAAAGGTGATACGCCTGGCCTGGCGCAGCATGGCCGCTTCGTCTGGGGTGCGCAAATGTGAAAGCACCCGGCTGCGAAGGTTCACGCTTTTACCGATGTAGAGCGGCATGGTTTCGCACTCACCGTGGAACAGGTACACCCCAGGTAAAGCAGGCAAACCTTCAAGCCATTGGCGTAGGTGTTCCGGGTATTGGTAGATAGCTTCCGCTTCAAACTCGAGCCTTGGTGCGGCAGAACGTCTGGTCAATCGTACTCTCCATACTGATTTTTTATACAGTATAGCGGGGTTGGGTGGGGGTTTGAAGGGGGTTGTGGTCAATACAGCATCAATGATCGTCCCCCTCCCCCTAGCCCTCTCCCTTTACAGATCGGGGATAGTACGTGCTACATGTTAATACAGTTCCAGACCGCAGCTGCGGACTAGCTCCCTCTCCCTGTGGAAACGTTCATGTTGCCTAAGATGTGTTCGGGGAGAGGGTTGGGGTGAGGGGTGGCGGTTTTCGCGATACAGTTAAAAAATGTTATAAATCAAAAGTATAAAAAAAGACCGAGTACGATTCCTTTATGTGTCAATTTTTCAATAAAGCATTTAAATTCAATGTGATAACCTCATAATCCATCAAAATCAACCTCTCAATACCTTCGTTTTCCATCCTTTAGTTTCAAATACCTATCAGATTTCTCGTTTCAATTCGGGGAAATTTCGGCACCAAAAACCGCTAAATTCGACACCTATATCATGACCGGTCACCATTACCATGAGCAACTGTTTGTGGTCTACAATTCGCAGATTGAAATTGATCGGGATCCGCACATGCGCAAGTTAACCTTTCTGGGGCTAGCTATTTTCTTCATGAACGAAAACGAGGCCTACCCGGATCCCGATCGTGACTCAAGTCAATCGTTCTGCGTGTGGCACGATGACGAAGGTCAGTATTGGCTGGATGTCTTCTACAAGCGGGAGTGGCGTCGGGCGTTCCTGGAACCGTTCGCCACCTTTGAAGAAGTGTTCGAAGCCGTAAGAGACTACGGCTACGGGGAGCCACCGAAGCGATGATCCATCATCGCCCAATTTGCCTTTAAATCTTCATGTTTCCAACGCGCACAGCATCGGCACGAATTGCAGTAAGGATCCCTTGACTGCCCCCCTTGACAAGTTGCCCCGGCGTGGAGCCCACAGAGAACACGTCATTGATTGCGAATGCAGCTGAATCAGAACGCAGTACATCACCGATGTCGAGATACCCGCATGTTTTTATCCTGCCGAAGCTGCCCGGCAAAATATCTTCCCACGCAATCCCCGCAAACAATGATGCAGGATCTGAGCTGGTCATCTTGCGAATGCGTTTTGTCATTGTGTCGTAAGCGACAGCCATCCCCATTTCAATGCCAACGTTAGTGTTATTGAGCAGTGATCTTTCTTCGTCGGTGAATAGAGGGCGATATCGTGCCGATTTCCACTCGGAAGCTATCGCAGTAGATCCAAGTGCAGTATTGATTGCAGCGATAATCGTCGCGTTCGCTACTGCGGTATAGTTCTGATCAAACACGATAGATACAGGAGAGCCACCATTAACTGTTACGGTAAGGGTTTTGTTCGTCGTAGAACAATCACCCAGACGTTTACCCAGGCTTGTTATAAACACATCACGGTTGATCCCAACGCCGTTACCAGACACGTCAGCCCAGCTGTAGACATAACCATTCAATCCACCGGCTCCCGGCCTTGAAATAACCTGTTTTCCGAATAGCGATGCGACAGCGCTGCCGGAAACCTCAACAAGCGCATTCGGGCCACCATCTATTTTCAGTGCACGCCCGGGTTCAAATAGCTTGAACACGGCAGGAGAGTTACCCGAGCCGGTATATTGCCATTCGGTGTGGTCAGCCGGTTGATTTTCCAGAGTGGTCACTAGCCACGGCCCTGCGTTGTTGTGGTACAAATCCCCGTTGAAAATCGAGTTTGTAACGTTGCATGTGTCGCGTTGGAGTGAGCCCAAAGACTCCAGATTTATCGCCCTTCCCGCCCCAAACGTATTGCTACCGATAGTGACCGTTTCGACTGGGGATAAGAATCTACATCCGTCGAAATTCAGGGCCGATGCCTTACTAAAAGTCGTGTTGTTGTGTGCGCTGTACGCGGCGTAAAGCCCGATGAAAGTAGAGTTCCTGACATTGACTGTTTGACCACTCGATGTGCCGGAGCCCACGCCGTCCATACTCGCCCATGCGTTATTTACAGCCGCGGCATTCCCGCGGTGTTCAAAATGGCAGTTGATAATATTCATCGTGCCATCTTTGATATTGCCGCTAGAGTCCGCATGCAGCGCATAACGCATATTTGTTGCTAATACAGTTAGATTTTCAAGTGTAGTTGTTGTGTTACACCAGAACGGCTGAGCGTTTTTAATCTGATCCGCTGTGGCATCATTCGGCATTGAACAATCAAATACAACACCGCCCAGACTTGGCCCAACCAGATTTACAAAATCTTTTGTAAACCAACTGTTTTGCGCAAATGTAGATTGAGTAAACCCATTCAGTAACGATAATTTATAAACTTTATTCGCTGATGCATCAGTAATTGCAGCCAGGGCGATCGGGACTGTTGCATAATCGCCGCCAGTTCCCACTGTTTTGGTTACCGTGATTGGTGAGGTCGGCACGTCCGGGGCGTGAAATGTAAGCATGAGATCCGTGCCTGTCGTCGCCCCTACTCCTGCATAACTTTCAACCCTAAATGCCGTGCTGACAACTTCATAACTGCACACTGCCGATACGGTAGCATCCGTGTTAGCTATCTGCGTAGTAACACCAAACGCCGTATCTGCGGATGTAACTGTATACAGGACTTCCCTATAAAGGGAGTTTCCAATTTGTTCATTTCGAACTAACGTTCCAGCATTGGTAGCTGAGCCATTACGCATTACTTGCGCAACTACAGCCGTAAGTGGGCGCTGATTCAGAAAATTGTCGGTAACTGTCGCAACAAGCATTAACCTAATTGTCGAGCCAATGAGTTGAGTCATTTTATCCGCCGTAACAGGCATAAAAGCCGTTACATAAGATGTTTTCCCGCTTGCCCCTATTGGAATTGTGAACCCGACAACTTTTCCATTTTTTGTAATTGACTGAGCGCCGTTCAAAATAGATGACGAAGTGAATATTTCGGAATAATACTCGCCAGATGTCACTGCGGCTTTCCCAAGTTTTAGATTGACGCTATCGTTAACAGCTTCAATGCGAGGATTGATATTGATATCGAGTAGCGCATCGCCAGCAGTTAATGGGAATGTCCCATTCCAGTCAACAACCGAGAAGTTCAGTGAACGTATCTTTAACGAGTGATTAATGGAAGCAGCCGACGCCCCTGCCAACATTTGTAGGACTAGTCCAAACTTTGTATCTGCTGCCGTTACCGTATACGTCGCTTCTCTGTACAGAGAGTTTCCGACCTGCTTGCTCGTTACTAGCGTCCCAACGCTTGATGTTACTCCGGCGCGAACAACTTGCAGTGCAGATGAATTAAGTGGTTTATCGATTAAAAAGTTGGTTGTAACATCTGCATTCAAAGATACTTTTATTGTTGAACCAACAAGCTTAGCCAGTAGTTCAGGTGCCGGTTGAATGAACGCTGTTATAAACGATGACGCGCCAGTACTGCCTGCAGGAATTGAGTACCCTTCTATTACACCATTTGTTGTAATGAATGTAGCGTCAGCGAACATCTGACCAGATGGCGCATACATTGATGTGCCATTAATTTCACCGCTTGTAATAGCCGAATTTGATACGTACTTTGTGGTCGGATAACTCTTCCCCGTTGCAGTGGCTACGCCGGAAATATTTTGATATTCGTCAGCTATTGATTCATTGCTTGTCGAACGAATAAATAAAATCACTCCGTTAGCTATTTCACCGGATGCTATAGCTGCATTGGCGGAAGATAAATCATTGTAGACTTTTCCAAGTGGCGCTAGATTATCAACAACATTCTTATAGTTATCCTCCAGCCCGGCTATTGTGTAATGGATGCCGCCAAGTCGATCCGTATACGTTAATAAATAACCTGTCATTACTTGGTCAAATTTTTCGGCATTAAATCGCAAGTCTTGCGGTAGTCCGCTAGGAACTGGCACTTGTGATGGAGTTGTCATAATTTTCCCATTAAAAAACCCAGCGCAAAGGCTGGGTTGTCGGTGATAGTTAGCAGTGTTAGATGTAAATCAGGTCGCTGTACTCAGACAGGGTTAATGATGTTGTGCCGTCGCTATTCGGTTGCTTCTCTGTGATCGTCCACTTCGTTGCATCCATCTCTACTTGTGTCGCGATGATGTATCGAGACGGAGACTGGACATCGTTACCGTTATAGATATTGAGCGGTATATTTGGCAGCGAAGAGATAAACCCAAACTCTGTGTCAGGCCTTGGTGAGGCTGGCGCAGAGCTGGTAACCGGGTTCCCGTCGCTGTCTGTGATGACAACGTACATATCCCCTTCCCAGCGGATACGCTCGCTCGTCTCGAAGTTATCCCCTGACCGGTAGACAATATGCCCGTCCTGCTGGTTCTTATCATAAATGTCAGCAACCTGAACCATCTGGCCGACGTTCACCCACTCCCCATCAGAAAGTGCTTTTATTGACATTGATTGGCGAGAATAAAGCAGCCGCTTAACTTCCTTCAACGCCCGTTCTCTGGCTTGAAACTCATTGCGGACATAGAGCATGTCGAATTTCTTGGGCTTGATTGCCTCACCCTCTTCGATGCTGCTGCCAGTGACTTTATAGCGGATAAAAGCCTGCTTGTTTGTCGTTGGGTTTCGATACTGCACTTCTACACCATCAAATCCGCCGGGTAGTGTCATCTCGTAACTCAGGCTGTAGCCGTCCATTACTGTATTAGCCCGGTTAAATACAGTTACCGCGTTATCCCGCTTGTCGTCTCGCGTGAATGACAGTACCCCATCATCCCAAAACGCCGTTACTGTGGCCGCATCACAAATCGTCTGCACTCTGGCGCCGAGCGAGATATCCTCATCGTCAAATGTGTAATCAAAATAACCAAGGCGAGGATCGGTCAGTGACGCGCTTATCGCGTATAGCTCATAGATATCGATGCTAGACTCCGCCTGCCCGCCCATTTTTAACCAGGTGTGTAGAACAGCATCAGCGAACGAGCGTGACGGCCTCTCTGTGTAATCTACGGTTTGTGTCACCATGTCATAGCTGATCACATGGCGTGTGATAAGAGCGTTATACTTCCTATCTCTCCCGCTTGTTGCGTTTTCTGTTGCTGTTAGGGTAACCGTTACAAGCGTGTCATTCGGATAGATCACGTTATAACGAGTTCTGACAATGTGGACAGCTTCAACTTTCAGAACAGAGTGGTCGTTACTGTTGTTTGTCCTAACGAATGAAACGGCGTACCTCCCATTTCCGGCCGCTGGCGTGAATTTGAACGTGCCATATTTGGTATCGGCATTTTCATCGTCGTTGTTCAAGCCAACGTTATATGCCTCTGTCGTGCCTGGGATCTGGTTGTTCTCGTCATCCACTTTATAGAATGTGACTGTGACCCTGGCATAATCACCATGGCCTAGTTGCGCCTGAAGATGTACCCACAACTGATTTCCAGCTACCGGGGAGAACGACGGGCCAACGACAAGCGCCTCATTATCGTTCAGCGTGAAAATGGTCGTATTGACTACAGCATCCCCAGGTATCTGCCCGATGTCATTTCCGCTGAGGTTGTAGAAAGTGAACTCGTAGTAATACTGTGGATCAACAGGTGCGCCGTCGTCGGTAGTCACTGCGCTGACAAGGTCGGCAAACACGGTAATATCCCGCGTGACCGGACCAGATACGGTGTTGTATGTAACATTGACAACAAACGACACAGAATGCGGCTTGGCAAGGTCGTAGAAGTAATCAAAATCGCTGTTCTGTTTTATCTTAATACGGGCTTGCCCGGCGACAAATTCACCGAATACCATGCCTGTTGTAGTCGTTGCAGTCTCCGCTGGGAAGTCTTCACTTTCGTTCGGCCCCGGCAGCTCTTGCCCGTCGATGTCGTCAAACGCAAAACCCTCGTTGATAACGGGGATCACTTGCCCTGGTTGGTATATCTGATAAGACGCTCCAGCAAGCGCCCCAAGGTTCGACTCGGAGTAACGAACTGACGTGACATCGTACTTGCCGAGCCCGAAGTTCATCCACTCAGTTACTTTCTTGATATTGTTGTTGTACTCAAAGAGCGACTCTTGGATAAGGTCAGGGAACGCCCTCACCTGTCCGTAGTTATCCGGCTTGGCTTCGCCGTTACGAGCAATGTTTGTTTGCCCCTTCAAGCTGTTATTTGGCGATGTTTTAGAGTCACTGCTTGCCGTGCCGGTGCCTGGCTGCTTGATGAGCGAAGACAATATTTTTTGCGTGAATTTTATCGGGTTCAGATGTTCAAGTGGGTTGATGAGCGTACCGATCAAGCCACTATTCTTCGGCTGGTCGTAAACCGTGATTACGTCCCCAGCGTTGAGCGGAAAATTTAACTCGTCGTCATCCTTTAGTTTTGCGCCGTTTCGCAGAATTTCCACATCACTGTGCAGATTGGCATTTTTAAGCCATGGATAAAACATGCTCCCGGCAGGAAGATTATGCCGCTGTTTTGGTAGCCCCGGCACCCGCTGAACTTCGATCAATGGCATAGCGATAAAACTCCAGTCTTGTGAATACTTTTTCTAAGGTGCGCAACTTGTCCAGCCGCACATGCCCGGACTCACCTCGGCTATGGAATGCCTGACCATCAATAGTGAGGCCAACATGAACTGGCGCAGCACCGTAGTAAGCGATGAAAATACCGTCATTGACGGAAAGTTCAGATTGCTGCCAGAACACGCGGTCACCCTCAAAGCACGTCAGGAAGTCTCTACCGGCTTCGTAGTCCGGTGTCTGGTGAATCTCTATGCCCAGCACATGGCGGTAATAGAGCACCACAAGGCCCCAGCAGTCGGCAGTCTCAAACGTGCATGCCCGATTGCTCCATGGCTTGCCAGTCATGGCTTGAACAAACTTTTGTTTAAGCATTCTCTAGCCCCGGCCAGTCAGTGACGTTGTAAAGAAAGGCGATGTTGTTAACCAGCGGGTTTTGTAGCGTCAGCGAGCACGTTACATCGTTGCCGTCCATGCTTGCGTCCTTTACAAATAGCGTCCACGGCTTAAGCGGCGTGTTCATGTCGGCTGCATCGAACCGCTGATAAGTTGCGGAGATCGGCGATATGCGTGAGTAACCCTTCCACTGCTTTAGCTGCTCTTTGAAGTCGAGCGCCAGCCGGCCAAATTTCACCGTTGAGTTGATTACCGGCGTGTTGCTTTGCTGACTTTCCGTCACTTCCATTCGACATGGCTGGTAAACCTGCCCGGCAAAGGTCTTGGGGAATATCTGGCGGTTAACCAGGCGGATATAGCCGAACGTTTCATGATAGAAGGTCATCGTGTCGTACATAACCCGGTTCGGGCGCTGGCTCTTAAACTCTCTGAAAGTGGGCATCACGGCACCTTTGGCATGGTTTCAGTCACAACAATATCGAGCGTGCTCCACCAAACAGGCGGCAACTCAACGATAATGTCGTCGTAGTCATCATCAGAATTGAACAGCTTGTTGCTGACAGCAGTTCCCGACCATGTAGCAACGCCACCGTTTATTGAGGTTTGCACCGGCATTTGGGTGAATAGCAGTTCCTGCATTTGCAGCCCGCTGCCGCCGAGATTGATCGGCATACTGAACCACTGGCTGCCATTTCGGAGGTATTTTGGACTGCGCAACCACAGTTGGAATGCTCGCTCCTGATCTAGCGTAAAAATCCATGTCAGCGACCAGGTGACCTTCGCCTCATCGGTCAAAGGCTGTGAAATCGCAGGCCCGACAGCTGGCATATCTGTCCGATAAGTTGTGTCGATAGACATATTCTTGTTGGCTTTCTGCGCCAGTGGGAGCCAGGCCGGGTATGGGTATGGTATTGCCATTGATTGTGCTCCAATAAAAAACCCGCACAGGGCGGGTTATTGTGTTGCTTTGCGGGGGGCCTGGTGGTTTCGACTTACTGATTGTGACATTGGGCCGCCGTTATCCATGTCATAAAGGAAGCTGCTTATTGTCACTGTATCCCCTTGCTGCGATGCTTGGGCATCGAAAAAGTGCTGACCAGAGGAGTAATCATTGAACTGAATATTCACCTTGATATTTCCTCCGCTGCCACTGGTTTGCATGTCTTTGTTACTGATCACCTTCCCGTTGTCGCCGGGGATCATGTACTGCCGACCCCCAGACTGAAGCAGCTCTGGTCTGCCACCCTCACCAACCTGGTACATTGAGCCAGCAGATACCGGACCGCCGTTCTTTCGCTTACCAGCCAGCCCACCGCTCAGCGCCATGGCAGCTACAACAGCACCAATGCCGATTGCTGCCGCTCCACCGAACGAGCCGATGGACGCTACGATTGCTGCTGGCGTCCAGGCTGTCGTTGTTGCCGCTGCCGCCGCCGTGCTTGCGGTTGTTGTTGCCGTTGTGCCTGCGATCGATGCTGCGGTAGTGGCCGCCGTCGCAGATATTTGAGCCGTGCTACCCATAACGGCAGACTTGGCCCAATCAACGCCCATCTGAACGAACGCGTTAATCAGGCTGTTGGTGACGGTATTGCCGATAGAATGTAAAGCCTCGTTGGCGTCCATGCTGTCCGTAACGATGCCAGTGAGCGCGTTAGAGGCGTTGCCAGCAAAAGCATCAAACGACGCTGCCGCAGCCTCATAGCCTATACCCTGGTTACGCCAGATTTCCCACTGCGCGTCGGTTCGCTGCTTCTCATATTCCGTGTTTGCAGCGTTCATCAGCGCTAAGCCGTTGGCAGTAATGACCCCCTTCTGGGTTTCGAATGCCTGTATGAGGGCTAGTTTCTTAGCGTGCTCATTGGCAAGCGCCTGAACTGGATCAACAGTTCCCGCCGCTTCCTGCTGTGGAGTTACCGCCTGCCCCGCCCTGATTTGTGCCAGCGCGGTGATGTGGTCTTGCTCAAGTTTTGCCGATTGTTGGTTATACTGCTCCTGACTGATTAACAGCTTACCCTGGGCATCCTTCGCACCTTGTAGCATGTCCAGTTGCGCTTTCTGGCTAGCGTAATCGGCATTTTCTTTCAGTTCCGGGACGGCGTTACGTGCCTTAAGTGCCGCGGCGGTATCCCAGATCTCCGCCCGATACTTACCAGCTAGGTCGATTTGCTCCTGAGTGGCCCCTTTGCCTAGCGACTGCCTAGCTGCCAAGATTGCCTGCTCGCGGGATAACTCCTGAGTAGAGTCCGCCGCCTGCTCTGTCTGCTGCTTGAGATTAGCCAATTTCTGAGCAACGCTTTCTGCTTGTGACTCAGCTTTCTTGCTGGCGCTAGCTGAATCCTTAGCTTCCTTTTTCGCGTTTTTTTCCGCTTCAGCCAGATCGTAGTGCTTCCCGGCTTCTTCTTCGATTTGACGAAGCTGATTGGAGTTCGGCTTAGCCCCTGCATCTACGGCCTTCTGCCGGGCTTCTGTGATTGCTCGCAGTCGCTTGTCAGAGATATTAAGTAGCTCATTCTCTTCCTTGAGCTTCTTAAGCAACTTGTCCGCGTCAGTGCTTCTCTCAGCATTAAGGCTGGTAGCGTTGAATTTTTCCTTGGCCCTACTGGCGAAGTTAATAGCATTGCCTAGCTTGCTCATCAGCCCTGCAACAACACCAGATTCCCGTCCATCTTGTTTAAGTAAATCTATACCCGTTCTAAGTTCGCCATTAAGTTTTGCCTGCATCAAACCAACAGCACTCTTCGTCTGTGAGTTTTGGCGTTCCATTTCATCAAGTTTTTCTGTCTCGATGGCCAGATCTTCTTGTGCAACACGTAAATTATCCGTAGAGCGCTTAGACTCGCCGTATATTTTTTGTGATACCTGGTAATCCCTCACATCCTTTATTAATGCCTTTACCTTTTCCCTTTGGTCATTTATTGCCTCAGACTGCGTGCGAATAGCCTTCTCGGCCTTTGCTATTTCTGCCGCAATCTGGACTGAACTCAGTTCTTTCAGGCGACCTACAAGTGCATTTACACCATCAGCAAGCTCAAATGCTGCTTTCTTAGCCTCGTCAGAGCGTTGATAAAAATAATAAACAGCCGCGGCGGCAATCATTGCCGCCCCAACCGGGCCTCCAACTAGAGCCAGGCTCCCTCTAAGGAGTGTCATACTTGCACTTGCAGCTCTGGCAGCCAAAGCCGACCGTTCTTGTGCCGCTGCGTTGGCAGCTAAAGATCGGTTGTAATTGTCAGTTGCTGTCGCGGCTTGCGTTCTTGCTGCTGATAATGCCCTTTCTGCCGATGCAAGAGCTGCGATCCTCGCTGCATCCTGCGCCTGCCTTCCGCTCAGTTGCGCTGCTACTTGCGCCTCGTTATATCTGAGCTGTGCAGCTGTAACAGCATCGGTGGCCATTACCAGTGCCTTTTTTGATGCTAACAGTTTTGCTTCAGCTGCTGTAATTGCATTTGCTCTTGTGACCTGTGCTGCTTGAGTCGCAGCTGCCTGCTCTTGCTCCGCTGCCGCCAGTTGCCCATTTAATACCGCTATCGAGCGCTGGACCTCAGCCATGCGGGTTGCTGTAGCAATTCGCCCCTTCTCACTTATCTGAGCCTTGAGGCGTTGTATCTCAAGAGCCTTTTCCGACTCAAGCTGAGCAATATTTACCTTTATGCTGTTAACCCTTGCGGCTGCCAATTGCATTTCAGCTGTAACTTCAAGAGCACTGGAGCTTATCGCAGCGAGGCGAGCGTCTGACAATGCGAGTTCTGCCGCCGCGGCCACTTGCGTTGATTTTGCAGATTGGAGATCTGCTGCCGAATTGGCCTCTTCCTGTAGTAAGTTGCTTGCTGCGGCTGCTGTTGAATAATCGGTTGCCTTCGCTTGGGCCAGCTTAGCTTCTGCAAGAGTTATACTTGATAGCGCCCCTGCCTTATCTGCTCTGGCTGCATTTAACTTAGCCTGCGCCTCCAATTCAGATGCTACTGCGGCCTCTCTGGCTGCCCGTGCATCATCTATTTGAGATATCGTATGCTTTATTTGCGCAGCAGTGGCGGCAGTCAATGCCCCCACAAATCTGCCGCCCATCAATACACCAACTACGCCGATCACTGTCGCTATTGTTGAGAGATTTTCACTGAGCGTAACAATCGAGTCATTGAAAGCGGTGTAAACCGACTTAACAGTTGCTGACTCACCGACAAACTTGGTGATATTGTTTTTTGCAACGCTGAATGCCTGCCCCATTGTAGTGACGGTGTTAGCAAACTCTTTTCCGATCGCGTCCCCCTGTTTCAGCAGACCATTAACCACGACATCAGTCGTCAGTTTCCCTGCGAACGCCATTTCACGCAGCTTACCAGCGCCAACACCCAGCGACTGGGACAAGGCCACGATCAGACGGTTACCCTGTTCGTTGACGGAGTTATATTCCTCACCGCGCAGCGTCCCTGACGCCAAGCCTTGTGACAGCTGAATGATTGCCGATTCCGCTTCTTGCGCCGTGGCGCCGGAAACGATAAACGCCTGGTTGATAATGGTTGTAAGTCGGGCTAAATCTTCGGTGCTGATTCCAGCCTGGCGGGTGGCTCGTTCCAAGCGCGAGTAAAGCGACGCGGTTGCATCTAGTTCCGTGCGCGTACTCTGCGCTAGGTTGAACACCCGGCTTACAGCATCGCCCAGTTCCTCGTGCGGCTTTATGGAGTTAACCAGTTTGTTATTCACCACAGTCCAGGCTTCGGCGTATTTAGCTACCTGTTGAACAGACAATGCAGCCGCAAGACTCTTTGCTACACCGGAAAGTGACAGCATGGACTTTTCAGTGTTATTCACAGCTCGAGTGGTGTTATCAAAACCGCCTTCCAGGCGATCGAGGCGGCCATTAACTTGCCGCTGAGCTGTCAGGAGTTGATTAACATCCATCTGAACTTGGTAGACGATGTTGCCAACCTGCTTTTCACTGGCCATTCGTTATCTCCGGGCATAAAAAAACCCACCGAAGTGGGTTGGTTATTTGAGGGAATTAGTAACCTACAGGCAATATTTTTCCCATTTTTGTTTGAAGGTGCTACTACCGTCATCCACCGCCGAAATGCCGCTGATAGAAACGTATCGTGCATCCCCTGCATATCCGCCAAAACTGTTCTTTGCGTTAACAAGCCCACAAACCGCACCGTCCTTCCCAACCCTTTCACTTGAGAATTTAGCTGAAGATGGGTCTTTAAGTTGAGCACCAACACTATCTTGCGATCTAGATATGCTTAAGACTTTTTGTCTCTCTTGTTCTTGCTCATACTTTTTAACCTGATCCTTGACTCGCTTGTATTCCTGTTCGGCTGCATACTCCTCACCGAACAGTGGGGTCATGGAATTGATCCATGCCATCCCAACAACACAAACCAAAATAACCCCAATGCAAGTAGCGTCGACACCAATCCGATCAGCCAATGAAAGGCACGCCAAACTAAGCGGTATGATTAATAAAAACGACATCGGCTCCCTAATCGCGAAGTAACACGCAATAAAAAAGACAATGGCAGCAATAGATGGGAGCACTTTCTTTTGAGAGTTGGATTTCTTCTTTTCTTTCTTGACCAGCTTATCCTTCTCTAGCTCTTTTTCAAGTAAGTAGTCGCTATGATTGTATGTCTTTGAAATAGCGAAACCATCACCCTTCCTCACAATGGCATTATTGAACAGCATTTTATCAATTAGGGCGTTACACTCGTCACGATCAAGTTCGAAGGCCTTGCGTAGTAGGTCGCTATCAAAAGTGTCATACCCTCCAAACAGCCTAATAGCCATGTCGTAAGTCTCTTCAATGCTTTTCTTCCTCATCCCCCTCACACCCCACCCCCATCATTAGCAGTTTGCAACATCCTACCAGAAGGGAGTGTGGTGGCAACGCAAAACAGGTTGACCAATTATAGGTTAGGTGAAATTTGGGAGGCGAATTTTACTTGCGCTGTAGATCGCTAAAAGTTCCTCGCGATTCATACCAATCTCTTCTCCCGGTACGGATGCTCGCCCAGCGAATGCTCTTCCTACTACATCAATGAAGTCGTACCGCATATCTATCAATAACTGCACATCGCAGATAATCGGCATAAACTCTCGAGCGTCACCGCGAGGGCTGGCAAGGCAGTTATAATAGAAAAAATAAATTTCATCTATTTTTAAGGCATCTGAGTTTGCCCCACCACCACGCTCTAAGTCTCGACGGATCTTTTCCTGGTCAAACTCGTCACCATCAAAGTGTTGCGCGTAAACGCCGCTATAGAGAACTTTAACTCTCCCCATGGCGTAACTGCGGACATCATCAAGGCTGTTAAGCTCGGCCCGGTAGCTATTCAGACTATAACCATAGTGATCCCTTTTATGAGATGGCACCGTAACAACAATATTCCGCGGTTCCCATCCAAGGCTGTTAGCGCACAACCAATGGCCAGCCTCGTGCTTTGCGACGCTGTATGTCGCTGCCTTGAAATCATATCCGTTCACCAAATAACGTTCCCAGTAGAGATTTTCAGCCAGCATAGAACAACATCATGAAATATTCACCCTTCCCCAACTCTTCGGGCCTTCTCGGCTGCGATCCTGGCCTCACGCCGCTTGAAGTAATCATCGCGCACAGCATCATACTCGTCACGTGTGAAGCCTTTCTGCGGTGGGTATTTGGCATTAAGCATCAACTGGAAAGCCGTCATTGTTAACTGCTCAGCTTCTTCCCTGGGCATATTGAAATGGGTGCGGGCGGCGTTGATGTACTCGAAGACGCGAAACTCGGGAGAGTAGTCACCAGCACTCTCGTTTTTCTGTAACCGCCTTACCTTGGCCTTGCCGCTGACACCGTGCTCTATCAGTTCTCGCGCAATAATGATGATTTCAGCATCGCCCATCGACCCACGGCGGCGCACAATGTTGCGCTTCCATCCTTTCCACTCGCCAATCAGCGGCGTTAGGTCGTCATCGCAACAGGCTTGCATGACGTTCATCGCGGCCTTGACGGTTTCGGTGCTGATTGAGTTGATGTGCGCAATCAACCACGCGGGGATCGTCCCGTAAGCCTCTATGGCGCGTTCAATTAACTGGGCAGTCTCACCATGGTGTAACTCGTAATGTGCCTCCACAATCTCCGCGTGCTGGCCTACGCGGGACATGTTGGCAAAGGATGGGCGGAAGAAGTAATCGTGTATCCGGTCGGAGATGAGCATCTCGCCGATTTCGATAAGTGGTGTCATGTTTCCCTCGAGTTAACAGGCATTATCAAGGGCGACGTAGGCCACCCTTTGTAATGCCTGTTAAGTGATAGTGACGCTATGAGCAGCCACTTTATTGCCATCTACGGTAGAGACAATAATCTGGCCTGCTCCGGAAGCAACGCGGTTAACGGTGACGACGTTACCGGCTGCCGTGGCGGTGGCTTTGGTAACATCCGTCGAGGCAATGTTGAATGCCTTGTTGGTTGCGTTGGCCGGTTGCACGGATACGGTAAAGGTACTTGTGCCGCCTGCTGCGCCAGTGCTGGTTGTCGGGCTTAAAGTCACTCCGGTTACGGCAACGTTATCAACGAGCGTAACGACAACGGTATTGCCATTTGCCACTTTGAATTCAGTAGAGAATGACACGATGTCGTTAGTACCTCCGTCCGTGCTTAGAGCACTGATCACCATGTATCCGACGAACTCAATCGGCCCAATGACAACACGAATCCAGATAGTTGGCTGCCGTTTGGCGTTTAGTTCATCAACAAAATACTTGAAGTATCTGCCAAACCCAAATTGGTCGAGAGCGTCCTTGGTTCTGACTTCACCTTCAAATGAGATTGTGGCATCGGCATTAGTGACGACAGTCTCAACCCAAGCCCCTTTATCATCTGCCTCAGATGTCACGGAGTTCGGTGATAGGTCTGTGGTCTTTGATGTGCCAGCAGCCAATGCCTGCCAGTCAGCCTCTAATGGCCTGGTGTCAGCACACCCCAGCGCTACTTCGAGGACGACGTCTTTACCGACCAGTGGGCCGGAATCGTTACAACCTTCCATTTTATAGCCTCATATGGAGTTGAAATAAAAAACGGCCAGAAGGCCGCTAGGGGAATATCAGGATATGGTTTCGAGTCGGAGCCGCATAACAGTCCGGCCCTCTTCGGTGGGGATCGGCGGAGGTAGACCGCCCGTGTTTGCGATGTAGTTCAGATTGGCGTCATTCGAGTGGTGAGTGACGAAATCTAAAATCTCCTGAGCTCGGATGATTGCAGGTTCCGGGTCGTTCTTGGCACTGACAAGGATGACAAGCACGTAGTCACTTGCTCCCAAGCAACCGTAACGCGGTGTGCCATTATCCGACTGAAACACGATATATTTCATCGTGCCGGTGTCGGCTTTCTGCTCTATCCACTGCGCCAACTGAACCTTGTAGTCAGCAGTCAACCCAGCAGCAACCAGCCAATCCCGCACCTTCATAAATACTGGTGTACTCATAGCTTCATCTCGTCAGCAACGGCCTTGTCGATTTGGTCTATCGGTTCGTCAAAGCCAAGCTTCAAGAACTCTTTTTTGGCTCTCGCAAGCCTGAATTTCTGAACCACTTTAGGATCGTGGACGTAAATAGCGTAATTAGCTGAATACCCCACTCGCCCGGTGACGATCATCCCCTTTGCGACAACATCACGAAACTGAGAATTGATCAGTGTTGAGGTGTCAACTGGGGTGTAAATGGCCGCCTGCCCGCCGCCGATGAATAGCGCCTTGTAAATGGCCCGGACAACCTTCTTGCCGTGGATATTGCCGATAAGCATCGACATGTTTCGCCGGGCTTCCGCTATGCCGGTGACCTTCGTTCTTCGCATGAATCACCCCGTTGCTATCTCGTAATCGTCAGCGATACGGTCGAGCGTGTCAGCATCACGGCCAATATCGATCACCTCGTCGGCATCATCTACCGGCGTCGGTGAATCGAACTCACCAATTGCCAACTTGTCGCCCTCCTTCGCGCCGGAAAACTCAGTCCAGACATACAGCCTCACGGATATTTCACGGCCAATAGCGCCATTTTTACGACGAGTCTTGCTGCCATAGTCGCAGTAGATGACAACGGGCAGCCCGTATGCCGGTTTGTTCCAGTCATCTGTTCCGGTCAGTGGCCAGATGGTGGCCTTCGCGGTGTAGCTCCAGTTCGCTGTTGCTGACATCGGCTATTCCCTCCACTGCAATACTTTCGCGCCACTGTTCCGAACTCGCGGGCAGTTGATCACCCACTCACCATCCGATTTCACGTAGCCGGTTACCTCCCGCCCGGTATCAGTTTTCACCCAGACTCGGGCGAACGGTTTCGGCAGGCGATCGGTGATTGGGATCCACATCAGCACCCTCCAACAACCATAAATAACCCAACAGGCGGCGACACGCTGATCGGCAATACTGTTGAGCACCCGGAAGGGTCAATCATGCGCAGAGCCTCTCGAAGCTGGGTAAGGCCATCCTCGCCATAATCAAACGAGCGGGAAGCGCCTGACGGTGCCCCTTGCGATTTAATCTTCCTGGCCCCGGACGAGGCCGCCATGAGACACATCGCATACAACTGGATCAGCTGCTGCGTGCATTCGTCATATCCGGCCCCGTCCAAACAGTCTTGAATCTTGTCCAACTGGCAAAACAACAGATTCAGCACGGCGTCAGGGATGGCGTAGCCCAGTTCGGCCAGCAACGCTTTTACATCAGAGGCGGGGATCTGGGCTGCCATTATTATTTCCCTTTTGCTTGAGTGGACAGCGCTGCGACAGCGTCATCAGCACGTTTTTTCTCCGCTTCCAGCGCGGCCTTGTGTTCTGCCTGCGCATTCTCGGATGCCAACTTCAGATCTGCGATTTCTTGCAAGGCAGCGTCCTTTGCTGCTGTCTCCGCTTCCAGCGCGGCCTGTAAGTCGCTCACCCCTTCCGCTCCAGAAAAACTAGCAGATGCCAGAACGGCCTTACCCGCCAGCCACGCTGGCAAAGTATCACCTTCGTACATGTCGCCTTTTTTCAACTGATGGCTGTCATGCGTCAGGATATATTTTTGTTTAGCCATGAGGCCTCCACAAAAAAGGAGCCGAAGCCCCTTATGCTTTAGTGAACTGGCTGTAACCAGCTTGTTTTTCCGCGTCGAACTTCAGTTCAACAGCTGCGGCCGCCATAGCGATGAACACGTAATCATCTTCCGGGTTTTGGCGCACTTTAGGACGAATGGTTGGCGGCATTCCGTTCAACACTTCGACCACGTCGCGGCGCTTGGCAATACCCAAGATTTCGTCCTTCGGTACGCGACTACCAGGAATAATGGCCGCAATGCCCGGGATCTCCTGAAGACGAGCCAAGATGGTTTTCGGATAGTTCGCGACATAGTCAGTCGTTGAGGTGTAGAACCAGTCGCTGTAATTGAGATACAGCGTGATCGGAGTGTAATAGTTCTTCGCATGCAACGAGGCGATCACAGCTGTAATCACTGATACCCACTGTGGGCCGGTAGCGGTAGCCAGATCCAGGCCATGAACGCCAGTTGCGCGGTTGGGCGCAGTGCGCAAACCGAAAATAGTAGATCCTGCAACCTTGATGGTTTGGTCGCCGTTCAGCGCCAAATCTTCCAGCTTTTCTGCCACCTTGCGTTGATGGTTCAGTCGCGCGCCGGAGTCTAGGGCATAGCCCTCGGTCTGGGCAGCCAACATCTGACGCCAGCCAAAGCTGAACGGGGAGTCGATGATTGGCAATGGAGTGCCTTCATAATCGATGACCGGCTGATCGGTTTTTGCCTTGCCACGACCGTCCAGGGAGATATTCACCTCACCAGAATCAGAAACCGTCTGGAAATAGTGCACGATCTTGCCCAGCGGCATTGGTTTGGAAACGGAAGCGGCCAAGTCGCCGAAAACGGCCAGGACATCGCGTTGAACCATAATGCCGTCGCGATCCCACTCTCCCCAAACATCTCGCGGCAGTACAGAGGCGTTCCCGATCAGGTGATCATAAGCTATGCCTAAATTTTGATTGAAGGCCATGCCATGGGTTTCAGCAAGGCGCATTTGCGCTCGTTCCCAAGTGCGGCGCTGGTTAATGATCAGCGCCTGTTGCTCTTTAGTAAATCGAAGCATCGTTTTCTCCTTAAGCTTTGACGTATGCGTTGACAATGACGACGTCGCCAAAGCCCTGGGCAGCCAGCGTGCGACCGGCTTTTTCATCGAACGTGGCATAAACCACGTTGCCAGTGGCAGCCGCTTTAAAGACGCCACCCGCACCGATCGTTAATTCCTGGCCAATCGTGTAAGCCGCCGCGACGAGCTGCACGTTATATTCCTGATCGACCTCAACGCGGTAAAGAACCCCGGTATCGCCGGTGGCGTAAGCGGTATCAATCGTCTGGCCAATGAAACGGCGATTGCCCAAGATGAAGTTTCGGCCGGTAGCGTCGGTTGCTGCCACCGCCTGATTGCTTGCGTTGCGCTTGACGGCTACGCCTGGAAGATATGCGCCAGCGACCGGGATGTTGATTGTTTCCGGCTCACGCTCTGCTGGGCCGCGATAAATGACATGTGCCATTATATAGTCTCCTCAAAACCAGCGTTCATGTCGTAGCCCTTCCACTGATCGCTATTAGCGTTCATTTGGAATGACGTATTCAGCCCCTGGCTGCTCTGGCAGTTGGCATACAGCTTGTCCAGGGCCTTACCAGCCAGATCGGCGACCTCTTCATCGCTCATATTCATGGCTAGCTTCACCGCATCGCGCTTGGTCTTGATCTCAGACTCGGCGCTGGCGTTAAGCTGCACTTTCAGTCCGCCGATTTCCTCTTTCAGTGGCAGCACAGCAGCATTGATAGCTGCTGTTAGTGTGTCACTGTTAAAAGTTGGCTCAGTTGGCTGTTTTAGCTGGTTGTACGCGTCCAGCAACTCGGCATCGGTCTTGCCTTCGGTCGGCTTACCGGCTTCCTTCAGCGCATTGATAATGATGTTTTTCATCGGATCCTCTCCGTTGGTTTTAATTTCGTACTCAGTGGGTTTGCGCACGACTTCTACAGGTTCGCCGACGAATTCGGCCACGCCGTCATCATCGATGAGGTATTTCTGTTGCAGGATTTTTTGCTGGGTTGAATAGATGAACTTGTCCGGCCAAACCGTGTCGGGCCAGAGATATTCCTCAGTAGGATTAGCAGCTCGCAGCGTGCGTGAGATAGCGCGCTGAATATCGTCAAACGAGTAACTTGAGGCGTTGGTGAAGAAAAATTTTGTCTGGTTCCACAGGCCTTCTTTCGTGCAGTCGGCCGCATCTGCCAGTTTTACCGTTTCGATCTCTTGCTCTGTTCCGTCAGCATTCACGAAGATGCCAACACCCTCGCCAGGCGTTCCTGCACCCGCTTCGTTGAGCAGGATCGCGACATGGTCATACGTCTGTTCCGCTGCGATTTCGTTGTAACGCTTCCCTTTCGACTCGCCATTGGCCGTAATACCGGAATAAAACAGCCCGGTAGAGATATGGATAGGTTCAACGTTTTTCCCGGCCGCCATGTCATCCAGACGATTAACCAGCGTCTTTCCGTTCTCGCTACCTTCGGCATATCTGCGATCGACATACATATCGCCGCTTACTTTTCCGTTGGTATGGACAACGTTTTGGAACCAGGCGCCGACATGATAATCATTGACCGCCTGCACATCGCGAGCGCTGACATGTTTCCCGTTTACTTTCGGATGCCCCAGCGGCATTGGCGTGCGCTCGAGCGTTTTATAGCCCTTTTCAATTTCTGCTGCCGGATACAATTTGCGATTCATCACGATATCATCGACAACGGGCGTGACACCGCGAACCACAATGTGTGGTTTCCCGTTGACATCCTGCTCACTGATATTTGATTCGGAATTGATGACCGACAGCACGTTAACGCAGTTGCGTTTCATGCAGTGTCCTCATGGGCGGATTTCAGGCAATAAAAAAAGGCCGCCTGAGCGACCTATTCGATAAACATTGTCTAGCTGTCAGTTAAATTTGAGTTCAGTCTTTGCATCTTGAACAATTTCGTCAATGGCTGATTGTATACTAGAGGTCATTTCTTCGTAAGCAATAAATTCCAGATAACCTTCCTCGTGAATACTTATATTCATTTCGGAGTCTTTTTGAAGAAGATTATCAAGTAACTCTTTAACTTTAGGGCTAAATGAAATTGGCGAAAGCACATAAAGCCGATGTACTTGCGAGCGTAATTCGTTCATCTTTTTCCAGTCCACACTCCCTTTTGGATATTCCCCTCCTTCTCTATCAGCTTCGAACTGCATTTCTGTGAAATAAGAGGCATAGGCGTATGAATCCTTTAGCTCAAATAGCTTTTCGATAAGTTGATTATATGCAATATGTTTCTTTTCCCACCATTTTTCATAGTAAAACCTGTTTAGAGCAAAATAAGCTGTGAATCCTGCAGCTGCGACACCAACAACTGTGGGACCTATAAGTGTAAGTAAAAAAGAGCCAACCTCTACCGGTGTTATACTACTCATTATTTCTACCAAGTGGATTATGATAATTCTTTATAACATCTAAGCTACGCCGCTTTCCATTGTTTACGCTCATCTGTCAGCTCATTCATCAAACCTATGTTTACTACGTTGCCTTTGTCATCCACGAGGACAGGAATCTGGCTGCAATAGCAGTTGTACCTATTGCCACCCTCTGCATAGAAGGCCCGCACATCTTCAGTGGTGTACGTTCGCCCATGCCGAAATGCATGCCAGCTACGGGTTGTTGATTTAAGCGCTGACAGCCACAAAAGCTTTGTGTTGAGCCCTAACCGGTCCCGCGCCCAATCAGTTTCCTGCCATTGAGCCTGCCGCAATGCGCCAACCTGCTCTGTCTGAGCGATGGTCTTGGCCTGCGCCATCGACACATCGAGTCGCCTGCTGATTATCTGCGCCGTTTCTCGCGGATTAATGCCTCGCCCTACTGCCTCGGAAATCACATTGGCTAAATCAGCTCTGGCTTTGTCGCTAACGCCCTTCCAATCGCTGTATGTTGTTACGTATGCGGAGGCTATCTGGTTTAGATATGCTGGTGATGACAGCAGCGAGGCCAGTGTGGTCTGTGTTGCGTAGACCGGCGACTGTACTGATAAGTTGGTATAAGCGCTCAGAGTGCCACGCTGATATTCCTGGGCAACGTATTCAAGCGCCCAGATATCTTGGCCATTCCCTTCAAGCAGGTGATCATCAAGTATTGCCTGGACTCGTTCAAGCAAGTCCGCAAGCTGTGGCGCTGACATGTCATAGATAAACGTGCCGGCGTTGACTTGATAGAGTGCGTCTGGTTGGCCTTCGTTTACACACAAGAGGTAACCTTGCGCGGCGTTGACATCCCTTTCCCTTCCGATCAGCGCCACATCAAAAAGCTGGCGCAAAGCCACTTTGATATCGTGATACCGATTCTCGATATCTCGGTACATTTTGTTTACTGCTCGGTAAGACTGGGTTGGATCTGATTTATTACGGGGGATCACCGGGCTGCTTGGCCGCGTCGTCGGCGAGAGGGTCTGGCCGATTATCTTGGTTGCCATCCTTATCACCGCCATCAAGGCTTGGATCGGCCTGCAATTCTCCTGCGGCGCGAACCTCATTTTCTGTTAATGCAGAACGGCCGAATGCGCGCGTGGTTTTTTCCGCTACGTCTGCCGTTTTGCTCATGTTCTCAATTTTGTCTGATTCGCTCGGCGCCAGTAAATCTGACCACTGAACGGTGATCTCGTTGCTGGTACCAGGTGAATCGATAATCCCGATCGTCCAAAAACGCGTCACGATATCAGTAATGGTATCAGTCAAAAAACCCTTGCGGCGAGTCATACGTGTTCTGGCCCAATCCTTCATATCTTCGCTAGATGCCCGTTCGCCGGTAATTTGCCCGATCACGACCTTCACAGGGATAGGGACGGTTGCAGCGAAAGCGCTTAGGGCCGTTCTCCACGTCGGCTCGGGATCAGCAGCTGTAACAGATAGCACCTCAGCTGTCCCCGCCTGCATGAAGCTTGCCGCGTCCGTGCTGTTGTTCAATCGCCGCACTTGCTCATCAAGAGCATCGGAAAGCCTTCCCTCGTCAACGCCAAGAGCCTTGGCCAGAGCCGGAAAGTTGGTTTTTTCGCTGAATGAGTAATTCAACTGGCGGCTGGCGTTTTTCAGAAATCCTTCTGATGAACCACCGCTAACCTTCTCGATATCAAGCAGGTTATTAAACCCGGCTTCAAGGAGAGATGTTCCAGAGCTTAAATTATCATCATCGGAGCCTTCGGCCAGGATGATCACCCGTGAGGGGTGAACGTCAATAATACGTCCCGGCTTACCATCCTTCTGGCCCTCTACCGGCAATTCCATAAAGGAATACATGGTTGGCATGCCAAAATTTTGGCTTTGCTCATCGCTATCCCATGCGACGGGCTCTATTTGCGCTTCCCATGCGGGGATCAGTTTCACCAGCGCGCGTTCTTTCAACAGCTTCACGGCAGAAGTATTAACTTCCTCATGCCATTTTCCACCGTCTTTAATCTGGATCAGTAACGCCGAGTAACGGCCAACCAAGTTTCGGCGATCCGCGCCGCGTATCTGCTTCCAGCAGCGTTTAAGCAATTTGTTGATTTGCTTATCCCATTCCGTGAGCTGTGTTGAGTCCTTGCTCTTGTCTCCCTCGAATATTTCCGGGTAGTCCTCCCAGCAATCCAGCATCCGTTTTACCGCGGCACCGGCGATCGCGTTGCGTTTATAGGCCCGGTAGTAATCCTCAAATGAAAGCTCTACTGGATAGCCAAACTCCTGATAGAGCCTCTCACGTTTCGTGTTGCTTGTGCCGCCGAACAAACGAGAGATGTTATTTAGCCGATCTTTATACTGGCTATTGGCGGCTCGCTGGTGCTGCTTCATTTCAGTTTCGTTCACAATGTCCTCCGTCAGCGCGAGCGCACCAACATGCCAAGAATGGTTTTCGGTGAATGCAGAACACGGTAACGCGTTGCATCCCAGTCGTGATCTTCCTGCGTGGTGTCAACGTCATCCGGGTTCTTGGCATCCCGGACTAAAACTGGAATGCGGCTTATCCAGCCTCGGCAGTAATCGAAGACATAAAGCGCTGGCTTTTCAGGCGTCCCTGACTCCAAGGATCCCCCTTCCACTACGGCCTCGAGCATATCCGCAAAGATTGAGGCGCCATTGGTTCGTGAGCCAGGGCTTTTGTTTGCAGGTACCCATTCCACACCTTGATTTTCCATTTTCTGGGCGATGGATAGTTCGTTATCACCGGTATTGAAGATTGACCCGTCTGCAGGGCCTGGCTGAACCAACGAGCATATCCTTGGCATAATGTGCATCTGACCTTGGCCTGTAATTTCAGATGGCTCCTCTACATCCTCACCGGCTAGTCGCCGATCTACCCACTTAACCCCTTTCGCGACATTAGTGGACGACATATTCAAGCCCTTGTTGAGCTCGTCAGGCGGGCAGCCGTACCACTCACCAATCAAAATCAACGATCCCGCCGGAGGGCAAAATTTGCCGCCATCGGAAAGCGTCGCCTCGGTACCGTCAGTCTGAGCCCACCACAAGTTAGAGAACGGCTTTGACTCTCCCCAGTCGTGAGAACGGTCGACGGTCCAGCTATCAGGAATATTGAAGGGCTTAATAACGTGGATGGCTTCATTCCAAAGATGGTCAAAGCGGCCTCCGCTGGTGACGTCCCATGAACCTTCAACCCATGCTTTCCGTTTGTTCGGGTCTTTGATGCTCATGATTGAGGCGATGTAGATCGGATCCAAAAACGGGTTTTCTTTGAACGAACCGTGAATTGCCACTCTTGTTAGAGTTATCTCTTCATCCTGCTGCGTCTGCGGGTTTGGCACTATTTGAGTTTCGCGAATAATAGTTCCCCGCGGAGCTGGTTCAATGAACCTTTTCTTTACCCATGTGTGGCCAATACCGAAAGGGTTTGTTGTGCTGAACGTTTCAAGCGGGATGTTGGGTAACAATGAGCCATCTGGTAAAGGATAATCCCGCGGCCTGAACGATGATCGGCGGCAAGAGAACATCGACTCGTAAAAGTCAGCATTGGGCTGCTTGGTCAGTTCGTTGAAACCAATGAATGGGAACTCCTGCCCATGATAGTCCCAGTAGTCATCAGCCTCTTTGCCAAAACGGAATAATAACTCCTCTCCCGTTGGCCATATCCAACGTAGCTCTGATGCGGAATTTAGAAATCTGGCGCCATCACCAAACAAGCGATACATGCGCTTTGACTGGGTAATAATGTCAGCCAGGTTCTTGTATTCGGTGTCGAAGATAATACCGCGCCAGAATGATCCGTAACCCAATCCTACTTTGCTGCGAAATCGGGCTAGCTGAGCTGCTGTTTTGCCTGGTCCGCGAGTACCTTCGAAAAGTATCTCATCGCAAGGGCAACTAAGAGAAAGCGACTGCGAACCAGGTAGAGGTTTCCAAACTACGTTGTAGTTCATTTGCCCAATACCTCGCTCTGCTGTTTCTGTGCGGCTGCCTCCCACTCTTCAACATTGTCACAGGTGGGGACAGGTATAACGTTATGGGTTGCAACAACCTGTTGTTCTACCCGTTGCTTATTCGTGTAAACATCACCCATTTCCTTCGCTGCCTGCTCCATAAATTGAGCTGTCATTCCGAAGTTCCTCTGCTTTTCAGTGGCGGCCGCCATGCGATCAAGAACGCGTAGCCGATAGGACTTATTGGCGATCGGAATATCGGATGTTTCGTTTAGAAAGCGCTCACGGGTAGCGTTGAACATAACCACCCATTTTTTTGCGAGCCCCTTGCTGCTTATCTTGGTTGGGTCATTTTGTTCAACCTGTTGCCGGGTTATTTTCAACCCAAATTCTTTCAGGACGGCATCAGCAACTTGTGATGGTGTGTCATAACATGCAACAGATTGAATTATGAAAGTTTTAACCTCTGGTTTTAACGCTGCCATAGTTCGCCATCCGTCCTGACCTGTCCTGAATTTACGCCAGCTTCAGCAAACACGTACCGCATGCCCTGGCAACGTCAAGATGAGCAACCTCCGCGGGTTTGTTTGCCGCATCAACCATTTCTTGTACTTCCCTGCTGGCACCATATCGACGCACTACGCCCACGAATTCCTCGACATCGTGGCCACGTAAGGTAAGCACCGGCTGACCGGTCTCTTTGTTGAACTTCGGCGAGCCGAACTCGTCGGTGGCTTGGGCGATGTGATAAAGCTCATGCTCGACCAGGGCGCAGAACTCCAGATCGTTACATTGGGCGCAATAGTCAGCAGCTAATGTGATAATAAATTTCGGTATGCGGCCAAACCATTCGTGCATCTGCTGTTCCATCCGAGCCTTCTGCCAGCCTCCGGCGCGCATAGCTACCTGCTCGGCTTGGCCTAACACGGTGCGTCCCTGTTTACCAAAAGCTGATGATGCCCACATAAAACAGAGGTCAGCATCAGCAAGATGGAAATGATCTGGATTACTTAGCCCGCCATCATCGCTAATGATCTGCGCGTTAACCCACTCCAGCACCTCGGTGGCTGGGACGAGCTGAATGTAAGGCACCACATCCGGAGAGTTCGTGAAATTTATAGGCGGGTACGGCCTGCGGCTTTCGTTGGCATCCATCGTCTACACCTTCGCGACATCATCCACCAGAGGGATGAACTCAAACTCGCTCAACTCATCCGGCTGAATGTACTTCCATGATCCATCTAGGCGGGCAATTGCAAAGAGTCCGTTAACGAGTCGAGGCTCTTTGGTTGTCATGACGCCTTCGTAGATGGTCCCGTCTTTCTTTTTGGCTATTACTTTGTAATTGGCTGCCATTTAGAACAATCCTCTGCCTGTTGAAATGTGAAGCCCGTAATCAGCGACACAACACCATCGTGAAGCCTATACAAAACTCTGTGAAGAGCCAGATTAATGGCGCTTGGTAGAATTATGTAAAAGTGACTCAGACAAAAAAGGCCGCTCATGGCGACCTTGCTCATAATCAACGTGCTGTTATGTTATTTATTGAAGGCTATCTCTATGTTTCTGGCATTCGTTCCGGACATCACCCTCAAAGTCGGGGGCCATATCATTTCTGACAAAAGTTCTGTCACCAATTTTATGCCTCGTCACATACTCCGCCCTGGTAAACCTTAACTCAGTGACTTCTACCAGCAGACTAGGTGGAGATACACCTCTTTGCTGATCATCAAAAACTTTAACTATAAAGTTATCATTATCCACTCTAATTACATCGTATCGTACAAGGCGCTTACTGCTTGTGCTGTTGATGTAGTAGGTTTTTACATTGTCTAATATCACGCTACTCTCCTTTTTCATGAGCCTATAAATTGCTCTATTTGATTAGAAATATCAAACAAATACCCATGACATCAGGATTGCATCTAATGGTGCAATATCGAGCGTTCTCAGTAAAGAGACTCTGCGTTGCGTCATTATCCTGTCGCTAGCTTCAGATCACCAACCGCATCTCTGCCGATGCCCCGCAGCAAAGGCCATGGTGATTACTGAAAATAAAAAAGCCATTAGAAACCGTGGCCAGGGTAGCCGGTAGGTGTTGCTGATGGCTTTGCTTGCGCATTACGCAGCGCCTGGATAGACGCTCTGTGATGGGCAACAAAAAACCGCCCGGAGGCGGTTATAGGTTACTTATATAGAATCTCAATGAATCTTTCACAAGACGCCTGTGCATCTTCTATTGTTTCAGCCTGCTTAAAACCATGTCCGTTCTTGTGAACCATCCAGCGACCATCTCCATTCCGGCTGTGAATATCTGCTGAATAAAGGCCGTCAGTTTCATAAATTTCAAACTTGAACGGTCCATGTTTTTCATGCTCAATAACGAGCGTTTTTACTAGGGTACTTATAGACATGTCGAAGATCTCTTCTGTTGGAGGTTCAACATTATACCCCCCTATTGACGGTGTTTCTTAGGTTCGCTTCTGTAAAGCTCTCGATTGTGGTGCGCAGCGGTGCGTGGCAAGTTTTCAACGAAGGTTACTTCGGTAGTGATGAGATTTACGAGGCAAGCAAGAAAATTACCCGAGATAACAAACGCATTATGGTGATGAAAAAAGTCAGGATGGGCTTGCTAACGTTTAGCGTCCTATGTCAGGCCGTTTCATATCTTCTCGTCTAGAGTGTCACCTTGCTTAGCGCTCACCTTGTAATTGGTTAAAGTTAGCCACGACATGTATATTATTGAGTCATCTAGGCTAACCACTCATGTAAGGGTAACTCTTATGAAGAAACAGATAATCAATGGGTTAGAAATAATTGGATGCGGCACAGGGATTTCTATGCCTGAAGGTGCTCCAATCGAAATGAGTAATGTCAAAATTTCCAATACGCAAAATGCTGTGGTCATAAATGAAAGAGGAACTGTAGTTGATCCTGAATCAGTAGGCCTTTTGCCCGGCACTCCTCCGGATGCTATAACCGAAATACTCCAGCAGTTGAACTCAATGCAAAATGAGCCAATTGCAAGGAGGCAGGATGCAGTTCATGGTTCAGATGCTTTCGGTTACATGAAAAACGGCATAGTTTTAGCGGAACTAACGAACTCATTGATAGCCCTAGCTCAATCAATCTTTAAGTAACCCGGCGCGCCAGGAATTCAGCGTTCCTATCTGCCCGGCACAGATTTGTAATGCGGTTTGGAGTGCCAGCGTGTAGCTGACTGCGTCCCCCCATGTTGAACCCTGCAGTGTTGGCCGTTCGCAGGGGGTGAAGACAGATTCAGGGGGCAACAGGACCAGCGGCTGCGGCACCGGATTTTGTGTCCGGCTGCAGGAGCTCAACAACAGCGCCAGGCATATCGCGCTTGGCGCAATCATCATCTTTAATCGCATCGCGGAGTTTCCTTTCGTTGGCGCTGGCCTGCTGGCGCAGCTGCTGTTCATTCAGCAACTGGGCGGCCATCAGTGCGCGGTTGCTGGCGTCACTTGCCTGCATTACGCCAATCAATGCGGTTTGCTGTTCCAGTAGCTTTCCCTGGTTACTTACCGTTTCCTGCGCCAAATCCAACCTGCTAGATAATGTCGCGCCATTGAACGCAAGAATAATGGCGGTAACCAGCAGGCCTAACAGCGCCGCATTCTTCCATCCGGTCAGCCAGCTCATGCCAGCGCCTTGCTGGCGATTTCGAAACGAGCCTTTCGGTCATCGATGCCGTTTAAGCCACCGTTGATCACCTTAGTGACCGCCGCGACGTCAGCACCGAACCGGCCGCATTTGTTGGCAGACCAGAACCACCCGGCGGCGCGCATTGCATACTCGTCACGCTCAAGCAGATCGGGCACCAGCACAAAGTCAGCTTTCAATGCTGCGCTGCAGGCGCGGTAGTTATCCAGGCCAGTGATCTGCGGAATTCCACGCCCGCGGTATTTCCAGCCATCCCCTGCAGCTTTGTTACCCATGCGGCCGGAATAAACGAGATTGGCGATCGCCGCCTGCCGGTTGACCGGTACCACACTTTCCCCACGCTGACGCCCCAGCATCGCGCACTGGTCTTTCGATAGGCGTTTACCGAACGTGGATTGCAGCCCAGCAACACTGTAGTTGAACGACTCTACCACCTTGGTGAAACCGGCGGACTCATGGCCGAACTGGGCGATAAACATCGCCTGGTCTACAGCTGAGGTGATGCCGAACTCTTTAAAAGTGGCCTCAATATGCGGAAACCAGCGCGTAGCTAACCCGGCGCCAATGTTGGCCGCCTGTTGGAATTGGTCTTTTGTCATTTTTTTATTCCTGAGAGGGGGAATTCTGGTCTTTCTTTTCTTTCGCCGGGCCTAGCTTTGTATTGGCCACCCGTAGAACGAATTCCTTGATTGCTGACAGGCCGAACATACCCACCATGCAACTGACGGCGATCTCAACCTTACCGGCGGCGATGGTGGCCATAGAGCCGTTAAGCCAGGGAATGGAGTGAACCAAAAAAATAATGACCGGGGCGATCGCTGGGCTTATCGATACCCCAACAATCCCACACACTAGGGCTTCACCTATACCTGCCCTGATTTTGCCGCCTCCCCACACAACGCGCCGGAACGCCACGACAAACGCGACGAAAAAACCGTTGATGCCTGTCGAGTAGTGGTAATAGAAGGTCGCAACGGCTGCGAGCCAGCTTGGATCCTTTTCAGGCATCTTCATAACCTCCCCCTGTCGGGGCTTAGCCCGATCACCGGGTGGTAGAAATAAAAAAGGCCACGCATATGCGCAGCCCGTATGAGTTTTAGGATATTTCCCTTTTATTTTTAGCTAGTTAATTCCAGTCCATCGGCTACGCTTATACTATCGGTAGCATGCCGATGTAGAATAACAACATGCTTCTGAACGCCCTCGCCCTGAGCTAACTACTAGCTCGGGGCATTTTTTTGACCACCGACTGCGGCGTTGCTATTAAACGGACCACTGTCTCATGGGTTGCAAATGTGCAACTGCAATCAACATTGCGGCACTGGTGATAACGCTCTTTGGTTTTTTCAGTCAGATAGCGACTGGATCGGGTGTGCGCCACATGACCGCACAGAGGGCAATGCATCATTTTTCATTTCCCTATAAACGCAAAAGCCCAGTGGTTAGGTCAGGGCTCTTGTTCAGTGACATTAGGCATGCTGGCCTCTTATCGTGAAAGGGTTAAGATATAGATCGATAAATAACTAAAGGTACTGAAATGAAATGTAAAATATTTTTCACCTTTATCTTCACAGTATTGAGCTTTCAGGCCGCAGCAGTTCAGTTAACTCAGGCTGACTGCAATTACTCAATAGAAAAACTAAAGGCCTTCAATGCAGATGGGAATGCGCACCCTGGTAAGCGTACTACCTTCGAAGAAAAGGCCGTTTATTCATATGCTGAGGCTTGTGAAAACGCTGGGCTTGTTACTATTTTTGGTTATCTTCGTGAAGCACCTGAAGCCTCGCCTGAAGTAACGAAGTTTTGCCAACAAAATGCCCGTACAAGTGGTGAAGCTAAACGTTGCTTAACCACAGGGAAGCTTGATAATTGAGTCTCGAAGCCAAATGCAAAAACCCGCACGGAGGCGGGTTTCTTTTGGATTTGTCGCTGCGGATATAACTTCGCGAAGCTTATATGAATTTACTCAATTTCCGCGCAAAGTCAACGCTTATATCGGTCTGCATCGAAATTAAATGCATCGCTCATCGGCAGGTACATCATGAACTCTGCCGTTTTCAGCCAGACGTCGATCCGCGTCTCACACGTCCTCATGCACCAGTCTGAGCGTATATCGTGCAGATCGGCGGCCATGGCCTTCTTGCTTTTCCCCTTGCCAGTATAGCGTTCGTGGATGACGTGCATCAGCCCTGGATGCGCCAGCAGCGTCTTGCCGATTACCCCGTCAATCGTGGCCGCCTCTTGGTCGGTGCAGAATGCCAGGCTGCTTTTCTGCTTACCTTCCATCAAGTCGAGCAGGTAAGAATGTAACCACCCCTCCTCCACACCGGCTTTTTTTAGCTCCTGCAGTGCCTTGGTGATTGCGGTTTTCGTCACAGTCTCGCTTGCCAGCAGCATGTTGAACATGTTCCCGGCGCGCCCGAACTTGGCCATGCCCGACCACCGGCCCCACATTTTCAGCTTACCCTGGATGAACACGCGTTCCAGCGCACGCAAGTGCAGCTCTTTACCGTCGCCACGGCCTTTGTACTCGGGATAAATCATAATTTTCCTTCCTTTCTCAGAATTGCTTGCGTGCGAAATACGCCCTCGGCGTGGTACAGACGCAGGGTTTCACGGTCATATTCGGTTTTAATGCGGCCATCGATCGCATCGTGGCAACTGCTGCAGGACCACGCGCCCTGAGCATCATCGGGTTTTATCCCGGTACCGCAGGTGCCAGCCAGGCGGTAATGCGCCAGCACGGTGGTATAGGGATTGAAGTTGCATACTCCAGGAATTCGGATCTGGCAGTCTCGGCCCTCGGCCGCTTTTGTGAGTTTGCTCATTGCTGGCCATCCTGCTGGCGGCGCAGCTGCATGAACTCGCTATTATCTGGAATGGTCAGCACCAGCCCGAACTGGGCGCACCAACCTTCTACTTGGCAAAGGAAATGGTGCATTTCGCCGGTATCTAGATCGGAGGTATGCCGCGGCTCCCACGTTGTGGTTTTCTCGCCAGTAACGAAATCGACGTATTCGACTTCTACCGACCCGAGATAGGTTTTCTTGAGGTTCCGCTTAACCCATTCTGGCGTGGCATCTGTACGGCCAGAACGGATCAGATATTCGCTGATTTCGGCGTACCACATATGGGAGAGTGCGTTTTGGGGGATGCTGCGTTTTTCGCGCCATGGCTTGAGCATGAGGCGATACGCTTGGCCACCTTCAAGCAGCGGCGCAAGAATGTCGCCTACGGCTTTAAAGTTGCCCTGGTGTAACTTGATACCCTCGGCGGCTATTGTCATATAGCACCGCCTGCAGGCAGTTTTGAATGCAAAAAATCGCTGGCGTCTGCAAACGTCAACGATAGTTCAGATTTGTTTAGTTCCTGCGCCATGGTGTTCACTCCAAGACGCAGCAGGTGATCAGCTGTTCAGGCTGACGTGTGTAGTGTAGCTTACTTTTCGCGGACGTCGTAGCCCGCACGTTTGACTAACTCAATCATTAACGATAAATCGGCCATTATTTGCCCATCAGTGAGGACTATCACTGACTGCGCCTCGCCATGATCCATATAGACAATTGCTCTCCCGGTGAATGGTAATAACTTCAAAAATTGTTCCACTGTAAACATATTCCACCTCATCGATCGTTTCACTGATCGCCAAAGGATTTACTGTATATAAACACAGTATCAGCAGAAATAAATTTGATCAAATACTTGCTATTAAAACACTGATTTGAATCACAATTATATGATTTAAAAGAAACTATCGTCCCTGAAAATTTCTTTTTACTAACCTCACCACACAACAAGACCTTGTTGACTTTCCGAGATTTAACTTATCTTTGCTTTGTGATTAGCATCTTATTGCGGCACGGCATGCTTTGTAGACGAACTCTTCATACTGAGCGATGGCATCATCATCAGCTGCACCGCAGTCAACCAGGTTCTCTACTATCTCCTTTGTCAGCTTTCCAAAGTCAGGCACTTTTGGTGCTGGCGGGGCGGTGTAGTATCCCCTCCCGCGCGGGTAGTCCTTGCCGCACGGTGAATACAGTTCCTCCCCGTCACGGGTAACACGACACAAATACAATTCAGCCGGTTTGTACTGTGCCTCCCTGGCTGCCAGCAGTTCTTTAACCTGCCGGTCCTTCTCCTCCAGCGCCTCTGTCGCCTCACCCAGTATCGCAAGCAGCTCGTCATGACTATTGAGCAACGCCATTACTGCCGGGGCGTAACTCCAATGCTGGCTACGTGGGCCAGTGGCTGCCTCCCGAAGCTCTGCTTTTGCGTCTGCAAGTGTGATTTTAATTTTGCTCATGCTGCCACCTCCCGGCGTGGTACGCACATTTCCGGCAGATTGGCCCGGACTAATGCTTCGGCGAACGGCGGCGGTACCGCATTGCCGCAGCGCGCCACCTGCTTATCTTTCGCGTATTTCTTGCCGCGATAGTCCCGATCAATGATGTACCACGACGGGAAACCCTGGGCGGCGTAAAGCTCATGTGGCTGCAGCATGCGCATGCCGATATCAACGATCTGGTAATCGATACCCTCTACTGTGACCAGGCCAAAGCGGTCGTTGGTTGTGACGGTGTGCAGCGGATCCGTGAGGCTTACCCCTTCTTTCTCGCTGCCGTAGTATTTCAGCAGGAAGGCGCGAACCTCACCGAAGTGATTGCCACCGGCGGTTACAGTCTGAAGCGGTGCCGTAACTTCCTGGCCAATATTGGTACCGCGCATCTTGATGAGGTTGGATGTTACCAGGGCATGGTGATCTACAGTCGTCACCGTGTGGGCTGGTTCAGCCAGATCAGCGCCGGGGCCGGTATAGTTGCCACCGAAGTGCTTGGCGAGGAACGTTGCCACCAGTTGGCTTTTGCCACCACCGCCAGCTGTGATCGTGCCATTTGGCTCATCCACCCCATGGCCAACGCTGTTACCGAACTGGCGTGCAATGACAGGAGCCACAACCAGGTGCTCCGCTTTCGTCGTGACAGTGGTCAACGGCTTATCCGCATCATAGGCCAGGCGGTCGCCTCCAAAGCCTGTTTGGCCAATGCGGGCAATGACTGGCGCAATAACACAGGAATGGTTTGTATTGCACAGCGTATGCATCGGCTGATCTACAGAACGCGGTTTCGCGGAGTATTTAGGGCCGCCAGCACCAGCGATAAATGGGGCCAATTTCGCCTCAACCATTCCCATAGCATGCCCATTACCGCCTGGCCGATCGGAACTACCCGCCGTGATGGTGGAAAGCGGCTCATCACACTCTTGTCCGGTGGCTCCGGTGCGGAACTTGGTTATGTGTGGCGATACAAGCGCATAGCCAGGTGATTTAGTGATCGTCTGCAAAGGTTCATCAAGCGGCTGCCCACGGAAACAGTTGTAGACCGTTTTGGTGCTGGTGTGGTTGCACTTGACGATAAACGGCGCTGGGCTGTCGATCACAAAACGCTGGATGCCTCGGGCAATGCGGCGCAGGGTGTTCTCCGCCAGCGGGCGCTTACGCTCGAAGATGCTCGGGCATGGGATAGACCAATCAATGCACTCAGCGGCGGTGCGCCATGGCTTCAGCTTACCGCTTTGGACTTCCAGCGATTTCGGATCCCCGTGGGTAGGCTCTGGCCAGACAATTGGCCGCCCGTCGCACCGCATCAGCATGAAGAAGCGTTTACGGATGGTTGGAGCGCCATAGTCACAGGCCCGCAGCTCACGGTAATCGACAACATAGCCCAGACCGGCAATCAGTCGGTGGTGATCGTCACTACCCTCTTCAATGCCCAAAATGTCGCAGCATTCGGCCAGCGCCGGGTGATCTGCTGCTATGCCGGTGGTCAGCATTGCCACAAACCCTGCGAAAGTTTCCCCTACACGGTCAGGACATGGGTAATCATTGCCGTTTTCGTCGGTGACAAGCGGCCCCCACGTCTTGAACTCCTCCACGTTCTCCATCGGAATAAATCTAGGGTTTACCCTTAAAATCCAGCGGATGATGATCCAGGCAAGGCCGCGGATCTCTTTTTTAACCGGCGCGCTGCCCTTTGCCTTGCTGAAATGACGGCAGTCGGGGCTAAACCATGCCAGCCCTACTGGCCGTCCGACGGTCGCGGCTACAGGGTCGATGTCATACACCGATTCGCAGTAGTGCAGCGTATCGGGGTGGTTTGTTTCGTGCATCGCGATGGCGTTCTCATCGTGGTTGATCGCAATGTCAACGCTGCGGCCGGTGGCCAACTCGATACCCGTTGACGCACCACCACCACCGGCAAAGTTATCAACAATAATTTCTCTCATTGATAATGCCCCAAGGTATTGGCCAGCACTTTGGCAACGGAAGTAACAGTGGGCATAGGGATCCCTTCTAACCACATGCGGTTGATATGGTGCCGGAGCCGTTTTTGATGGCACTCCGGCAAGTTTTCCGCGTTGTCGATTTGGGTGATCACCATCTCGACCTCTTTGGGCCAAACTGTATTTTCAACCGGGATCAGCAGCATGGTTTCAAGTTCGATGATCCGATTAATAGCGTTTTTCAGGATTATTTCTTCCATCATGCTGACGCCCTCCCCTGGACAGACGCCAGCGCCTGATCGAACATTTTGTGCAAATGGCAGAACCGCAGCTCAACAGTGTTGAAATGCCAGAGCCGTTTATCGGTGGGATTGTATTGAGAACTAGCGCGATGATTGATCTCCGCTCGTACCATAAATCTTTCGCTGGCATGGATCAGGGTGTAACGCGCCTGATTGCCCTGGCCTACTACGACGATCTCAGCATTCGGTGATCTGACCATATTCCTCAGCCGAGTTACGATTGAGGCGCGGGTTAAGTCATTGCCGGGGTAAGCCTGGTGCGCCAGCTTGTATATTTCGCTGGTGCTCAGTTCTTTGCACTGGATCAGATCGACGAACTGCTTGGTTGTAATTCTGAATTTTTGGCTTGTTTTATTGGTCATTGGTTTATGTCTCGGTTATTTAACGATTTTACTTTTTGCGTCGGCACGAATTTTCGCCAACAGTTCCATGCCTTTTTTCTTGTAAGCCCCATCGGCGTCGGCGATCTGTGATTCGCCTGGTGGCCGATGCTCCAGGGACTTGGTTTTGCGGATCGGCGGGATTGAAAAGCCCATTTCGACCTGCTTGGCCCATTTCGCCAACTGACGCCCGGCCAACGCCGCCAGCTCGGCCTGCCCTAGTTTTCGCTCGACACCAGCCCTGCGCAGTTCGGTGCAGATCTGGAACAACACTGGGTGTTTCCAAGGGAAGCTTTCCGACGATTCATAGCGCCATGACTCGTTGCGCCAACGCTTGTATTCCGCCATGACATCCTCGGCTGCGAGCCCGAACGGGTTAGCCGTGCACTCACCGACAATCGCTGTGAACTCGGCAAGGTCTGGTGGCCAGTGATTGCCCGCGCTGCAGCGTTCCATGCACCGCTTCGCCGCGAACGCCAGTTGTTCATTCGAGAACCGCGAAATCGCTTGGACCCAAATCATGGAGGGCGCCACTCCGTTCTTGGTCACCCAGCGGTTGGCATAAATCCCCGCCATCGTCTCCCAAAGGAGCCAGCCCCTGTCTTTCCCGCTCTGCGTTTCGTGCAGCCCTGACCTGCTGCTGAGCGGTAACGCCTGCTGTTGCTCTTGTCGCATTTGAACCTCCCGTCGATGCTGGTTTTCTTACCGCCGCCCGTTGCCGTTCGTACAGCACGTGATCGGCAAATTTCTGTTCCCACTGGGTTTGATTTAATACCCTTCCCTCGGCCTGCCAGAACGAAATAAAACTGGCCAGCTCAGTGGCTTCGTACCCTGGTGCTGGGCCTGTGATAATCCGGCCCCACAGTGCCGCCTGCCGTTGAAACTGTTCCGACGGTACCCAATTGCCAGCCATGGCGAATTTACCGAATGGCGTTTGCAGGTCGTCGCCCCATGGTTCCGGTTCCTGTAGTTCCCCTGGTTTTTTATCAGGGGGTAAATCATCAGAATTTCGCTGGCCCCCTAGAGAGAGGGTTTTATCTTTTAGATCTACTTCTTCCTCTACTTCTGGTAACGCATTTGGATCCGCTGGGGTAACGCCTTGTGCGTTACCTTTAGCGTTACCATTAGCGTTACTATTGCGTTTCACTTGTCTCGATTTTGTAACGCGGTTATTTGTAAGTGCCCGTTTTTTCGATGAATTCCCGTTATGCCTGTCAAAGTTCGGGAATACCAACGTTTCGCCCTCGTTAGCCAGCCAACCGACATGAATCAGTGCATCCGAAAAACCGGTAACGAAAGTGATGCGATCAATTGCATTTTTAGTAACGCTGGTAGCGTTACACTTTGCGTTACCGTCGATGGTCTGCTGATCAGCCCAAGCCCAGAGGCGAACCAATTTCCCTAACACCGCGTCAGGATCCAGTTTCAAAATTTCCGACAATTGGAACACCTCCGGTTTATCTGGAGTGATTACCTCTACCTTGATCCAACTTGCCGCCATAATTGCCTCTACTATCAGTATTCTGTAACGCGGAGTGCGTTACGTTTTGCACACACAAGGGTTAACGTCGTGCAGAAGCCATGGCGCTGCTTTTGGTCGGTTTCCCCTTTACTCGCCGGCTATGCTTCGCATGCGTTTTGGCCCATGCCAGCAGTTCAGGCAATTTCATGCGTGGGTTGCTGCGCTGGTGATCGACAGCAGCCATGGCCGACGACACTGCGACAGCCTCCTCGTATTTCGCCTCACGCAGCTGCGCGGCGATCTGCTTTTGCAGGAAATCATCATGTATGGTCATTGGTTTATGTCTCGGTCAGTGCAGTGCGCAATATGCGCGCCGTAGTTCGTGGAAGCTCCGTTCGGCCTCGTCACACTCGCGTTCGAAGTCAGCCGGTGATGCGTTAAGCAAAGCCGCAGCGATCGCCTCCTGGTGCTCTTTCAGCGAACGGATGGCCAGATATTCGATGCTCTTGCCTGCGACTAGCCGGGCGCGCAGTTCTGCCGGTAAGGCGGCCAGGATCGCAGGCTGCAGCATTTCGATTTTCCGACGGGCGCCAGCAGTGTCGCTGTCCAGCCAACGGAAGATCTGCTGCTTGTTGTTGTGCCATGCAGCAAAATCCACGGTGCCGTCGGCACGTTCGATCTGGTCCAGGTGTGGCAGGTCCAGATTCATGTCGAAGTAAGCCCGAGTGATTTCGGCTGCTACTGTGCGCTGAGTGGCCTCCGTGGCCCATCCGCGCAGCGCGTCACGGATCAACTCGTGTTTGATTTCCATATATCAGTCCTTAAGGGGCGACGCAGGTATCCTGCTGCTGCGGTAATCCATCAGATGGATTGGGATAAAGATCAGGACGCAACTCGTGAGGAGTTACTCCGGTTGTGTTATAGATCGGCAGTACACGATCAGCGGGGACACCGTTTTTTTTCCAAAGGCAAACGGCCATACGACTGAGGCCAAAAGCCTGTCCCAGCTTTCTAGCATTGCCAGCAATTTCTATTGCTCGATTAAGACCAGTCATTAAAACCTCCGTTAGAATCAAGCAAAGTAAAGCATCTATTTACCAAATGGTCAATAACCACTTTCTTTTGCGACGTAAAGTAAAGGTTTACAATGCAAGGTATGACTATAAAAAAGGCAAATCCCAACCTCATAGCCAGGTTGAATGAACTGAACGAAAAAGGGCTCTCCAAGTCAGAGATGGCTCGAATTGCTGGCGTAAGTAAGCAAGCAGTTACTGGTTGGTTCAGAACTGGCACCATGAGTAAGAACTCTGCATTAGCCATAGCTGAGGCGACGGGTATTTCCGTTGCATGGCTATTGGGAGAAAATGTCGAAGAAAGTAGCGGGCTAACCCCTAACGAAGCGGAAATGCTCCAGCTCTACCGACAACTGCCAGAGCCAGACCAAAAAAACATGATCGCTGCATTCGGCGCGCGATTAAAAGAGCTGGATGAGTTTGTTGACTCATACGTTCGCAAGAGATTTAAAGATATCTAATAGCAGCGCAACTGCCATAAAACCCCATCAAACCGCCCATCTGTGGCGGTTTTTTTATGCCCTCACGCCAATGGTAAATCTATGCTTTACCATTTTGACAATATTTTCTTGACCACTAAGTAAAGTTGTTGTTTACTTACTCACATCAAGCAGCAGGTGAAAACGTTCTGACAGCCGGAAAGACGGCAGAGACATAACCAATGACCACTACCCCAGAGGGCTAGATGATGGAAGATGCATACGAGGAATATTTCAACAGCCTGGCAAAAGGCGAAGAAGCATTGAGTTTTGCAGAGTTTGTAGAAGCGCTGTCCTGACAGCCATCATCCGTAGCCCCGGTAACGGGCAAAGCATGCAGACTAACCGAGACATAAACCAATGAATACAATCGTTCCTAATAGCGGCAAAGCGGTTACCCTCCGCAATAAGCGCACCGGCGCGCCTTGGGTTGCCTCGTTCGACCACACACGCAGCGTCTACCGGTTCGAACCGACAGGTAACCTGCGCGCCATCAAGGCACCGTTCGAAGCCCCCGGCATCCCGGCGGAGTTCGAACCAGCTGGTACCCACTGAGCGTATAAACCATGACCATTCGGCGACATGTTTGGAAGGACATAATCATCGGTTGTTCTTTGTTCTGGGCGTTTGTGTTCTTTCTAATTTTTGCACTTTCTAATTAAAAAATAACCGGCACCTGACGGGCAATTACTTTGCCCACGGGATCCCCACGCCTGAAAGGCACCAAATCGCAATTATTTAACGAGGTGTAGATGTGAAAACTTTTAACTCGGAAGTGGCCCGGCAAGCGCAGGCCAAATATTGCAAAGAAAAGCAATATCCACATTTCGCGCCACTTGATGGAATTTGTTATCGCTGCAAGCGGGACATTTATCAGCAACAAACCGCATCCGCGCGCCCTACTGGCATTTCAGTTCAAGAGGCTGGCAGCAAGCTGATCTGCTTCTGCCCTCACTGCAACCGGAGCTATGACGATTAGACGTAAAAAAGCCCGCGCTAGGCGGGCCATCTTACCCATTTTACATCTGGGGGATGGGTAGCCGGGGAACCACCCCCAGCAACCGAGACATAACCAATGACCACTATCGCAGTCAATGATCGACTGCATTCTACCTAAATTCAGGAGAATTGCATAATGCAAAACATGTATGCCTATTATCTCAAGGCAAAACAGAAATCCGGCAAACCTTCCCTTTTCATTTATTTTGAAGCGAAGAACGACGCCCGGGCGCTGCGTGATCTGGAAAACAAAATTGAAGATGCCGAGCTGGATCCGAAAGAGTATTTCAAACCAGTTCGCACAAACTTCCCGGTGGTCGACGACCTGCCTATCGAAGGTGTATTCAGCGAACCTTGGTGTGACCGTTATTGCTTAGGTGATGATGGTTTGACGTGGGAGCTGATCGTTACCGAACCCGCGCAACAACTGCCGCAGGTAACGGCAAAACCGCCAGCAAAAGACGAGACCACATATTCCGCAATAGACCTCGACAAGCATACTGTGATTGCCGCCGCGTGGCTGTTTGGCCGTGACTGCATGAAAATGACAGGGGATCAGTTGAAAGCAGCAACCAGGCTTATGATGGATGACTCGCGGCGGTACCCGCAAAACGTCATCATGGCCCTCTCCAATCTTAAGGGGTTCGATTACGTTTACCCGGACATGCCGATAGTGGCCATTGCAGCCATGAAGGCCATCTGGCCGCCATTCGATAAAGCGCCAGAACTGGGCAAAATTAGTCAGTTTGCAACTGAATACCTGAATGCAAAGGTAGATGATCGCCAATCTGTCATTTCTAAATGGCAGACAACACCCAATGCCACACAAACCCCAGAGTCAGAACTGCCACGCACGACAACTGTCGTCGATGCCGAAACCAAAGTCGTTTTCAAACGCGGCTACCAGCAGACCTACGAACTCCTAGATCGCGAAATCGCCTCAGCTCTGTGGGTGGGTGATGTTGATTTCGAAAATATCGCAGGTGAGATCGACCGCTGGGCGAAGAAAAAAATCGAAAACGATGACGAAGACTTCAAACGCTGGTCAATGGCGCTCCGTATCGTTCCAAACATCCTGAAATACAGCCGTGAGTCTATTTTCGGTGTAGTTCGCAATGCGCCATCGACTGACCTATACCACTTCCCTGGATCGCTTTCGACGTGGGTTAAAGCCTATCTTGCCGATTATGGCGTCTACGAGTTTGGGCCGGTACCAGAGCAAGAAGAAGAGGAAATCACAGAGGGGCTGCAGCAGCCAGAAATTGAAGATCCGCAGCCTGAACCTGAAGTCGTCAGCATGGGTGGTGGCCAATTCGATGTGTCCGCACTCTTTGAGGCTTCCCCTCTTCAGAACGTGCCTGTAGAACCTGCGCCGGAAATCGCCTCAAATGAAGGCGAAAAAGAAGAAGTGGACGCCGCTAAGGATCTTGACCCAACAACTCGCAGCGCGTGGCTGCGGCGCGAAATCATGTTCGCCCTGGACGGTAAAACGTCAGTGATGAGTAAGGATGATGTCGAGGAGCTTCTCACAAAAGCTGGCGATTTTAATCACGTATATCTCGCCAGGCTGCTGGCCAAAGAGATAGAGCCTTGTGATCCCTTCAAGCAACTGGTCGAGGATGATATTTATCACCTCACCTGCGATGTACTCGAGGGTTGGATTGATGATAAATCCCAGCGGATTGATCTGATCAACGAACGCATTGAATCTTATCTGCGCGAAGGTAGCGCAGAACCTCAAAGCGTCACCCTCGAAAACAAAGAAGTTGTGGAGGTATCCACTCCAGTGAGCGAAACCGCTCCAGAGGAGATCGCCAACGAAGCGGCAGAACCTGCCGTAACTTTCCCGACCTATTTCGAGCCTGGTCGTTACCACGATATCCCGAACGACGTTTACCACGCGGCGAACGGCATCAGTAGCACCCAGGTGAAGGATGCACGGATCAGCCTGATGTACTTCCATGGCCGCCACGTCATCAAGTCCATTGCCCGTGAACGTAGCGATGCCCTGACATTCGGCTCACTCGTCCACACGATGGCGCTTGAGCCTGAAAAACTGACCAACGATTTCAACATCGAGCCAATCATTCCTGAGGGTGCATTCACCGGCGTAGCATCGATGCGCGCATTCATCGAGAAGCACAACGCCACCCTGCCCAAAATGACGGACTCGGACACGCTGCGTTCACTCCTTGATGAGCACAACGCCAAGTTGCCAACACCCTACGCCCTAGGCGGCAACGCTGATGAAATCGGCAGGATTTACACCCTGCTACCGCAGGAGTTCCAGAGCATCGCCGAGGGGCAGAAATTCACAGCTACTGCCATGAAAGCCTGCATCAAAGAGTACAACGCCACCCTGCCAGAAATGCTGAAAACCAGCGGCAGCCGTGATGCTTTGCTCGAGCAATTGGCAACCATTGATCTGGAATTCGCCACGCGGGAAAAATCTATCCCTGCGCCGCTGCCGGTCAGCGGGACAAAAGAGGACATGGCAGCCCGGATCAAAACGATTCTGCCTGAGGCCATTTTTGCCGATGAAATCCTTGATGCGTGGACGTCGTCAGATGACGGACGCCAGCTGGTGACCCAGCAGCAAATGCAGGCGGCGAAAGCCATTCAGCGTGCCCTGTTCACTCACCCGTCCGCTGGCCCCCTGCTGCAGCACCAGAACCGTGCTGTCGAGGTGAGTTACTTCGGGATCGACGAAGACACAGGCCTCGAGGTCCGTGTTCGTCCAGACCTAGAGATTGACCTTGATGGCGTTCGCCTGGGTGTGGATCTCAAATCGACCAGCATGGGCCGCGTTAAACAGGATTTTTTACGCACCAAATTGCACCGGGAAATCATCGACCGCGATTACCACCTCAGCGCCGCCATGTATTGCGATGTCGCCGCCTTCGATCAGTTCTTCTGGATTTTCGTGAACAAGGACGAGGGCTATCACTGGGTGGCCATCGTTGAGGCCTCTCCGGATCTGCTGGAGTTGGGCCGACTGGAATACAAAAAAGCGATGCGCGATATCAAGCAAGCTTTCGATACCGAAACATGGCCAGCGCCGATCACAGAAGAAGTGATCGACGACCTGAACGATTTTGACCAACGCCGCCTTGAAGCGCTGCGCATTGCATAAGGGGAACGAAAAAAATGAGCAATATCACTTTGGCAGAAGAAAAAACGAACTCGGTTACTGACTCCAACATTGCCCTGTTCAATCCTCAATACCTGACAGCCATCAGCAACTTTGCGCAGATGATGGCCAGCGGCGTGGCCACGGTTCCCAAGCATCTTCAGGGCAACCCTGCCGACTGTATGGCAATCGCGATGCAGGCAGCACAGTGGCAAATGAACCCCTTTGCCGTGGCGCAGAAAACCTACACGGTGAGCGGGATCCTCGGCTATGAGGCACAGCTCGTCAACGCGGTGATTTCCACGCGCGGGCCGTTGGTTGACCGTATCAACTACGACTGGTTTGGGCCATGGGATAAGGTCATCGGGAAGTTTGAAGTCAAGAGAAGTGAAAAAGGTGAATACCGCGTTCCTGGCTGGCGGATGGCGGACGAAGAAGGGATCGGCATAAAGGTATGGGCCACGCTCAAGGGTGAGGCAGAGCCTCGCGAACTTACCCTGTTGCTGGCGCAGGCCAGAACCCGCAACTCTACGCTGTGGGCTGATGATCCACGCCAGCAGTTGGCCTACCTGGCCGTTAAGCGTTGGGCGCGCCTGTATTGCCCTGAGGTCATCCTCGGCGTGTACACAATTGACGAACTCGAGCAGCGGAACGAGAAAGAAATCAATCCGGGAGCCCCTGCAGCGCGGGTGAGTGTCAGCCAGTTGACTGAACCAGTTGCGGCAGCGCAGCAGCAAAGCAGTGCTCCACCGGTGGACAGCGACGGCATTGCGGCAGATATCCGGGCAGCGATCGAGCAGGCGAAGGCTCCTGAACAGACCACGGCGATCCGCGCTCAGGTTGAGGAGTTGAAACAGAAGCTGGGCATCACTGATTACACCGAGCTGAAAAATAAAGTGGTCAAGCGTCACCGGCAGATCACCACGGCCACAACCGTAAATGCGCAGCTTGAAGCCTGCAAAACGCAAGGGGAATTTTCCGCAGCGGAAGCTTTGGTTCGCCGTTCTGAGCGTGACCTCAGTGCCGATGATCTGGAGCGTTTCCAGATCGCACTGGATGACATGCGTTCTGAGTTTAAGGAGTGATGCATGCTAATCGGATTCGTTCTGTTAGTTAGCGCCTGTGGTCACAATTTCTGTGATGCGCTGCCGGTATCCGAGCGGGTGTACTCGACCAAAGCTGAATGCGAGCAGGTGAAAGAAGCGATCCAGTTGCGCCGGCCACACGCTGTTCTTTTTTGTGGCGAAGCCTACCGACCTGAAAACTGATTTCCAAAAACCAAACCACTCCGGCCATCGCGTTTACCATGGTGGCCGGTTGTGTGCTCGAGGCATAACCATGACCAAATTACTGACATTAGAAGAATGGGCAGATGAAGTTTATACGGACAAGTCCAAGCCTACCGTACCGACGCTCCAGCGGTGGGCAAGGAACGGGAATATCTACCCGACACCGGATAAACAAGGCAGGCAATACCTCGTTAAGCCTGGCGCAATCTATATCAACCCAAACGACTTAAATCTCGGAAAGAAAATAAGAGACGCCCAAAGCGCGGAGCCCGCACGGGCCGCGTTTATGGAGAAGGTTATCAATGGCACGGCGAAAGGACGGGTATGATATGAAGCTGCCCAAAAATTTAACTTATCGCTGTAAGGGAAAATCCTTCTATTGGCGCAATCCTGCGACCAAAAAAGAAATTTCGCTAGGGCCTATCGCGCGCAGGGATGCGATTGCGCAGGCGATCGAGGCCAATCACTACATTGAGCAGAACTACTCCCCTGTTCTTTTGTTGGACAAAATTAAGGGTACACACGAATACACGCTGGACGCCTGGCTTGAGCGATACGATGTTATTTTCAAACGCCGTAAGCTTTCCGCGAACACTTACAAAGCTCGTAAGGGACAGATCGCCATTGTCAGCCAGAAAATGGGCACAATGGTGCTGTCAAAAATCACGACGCGCCATGTCGCCGAATTCCTCGAGTTCTGGGTGGTTCAGGAAAAGCAGACGATGGCCACCACCATGCGATCAGTGCTGTCTGACATTTTCCGCGAAGCGATTGTCGAGGGCCACATTGATACCAATCCAGTGACACCAACGCGAGCAGCCACAGCCACTGTAAAGCGTGAACGCCTGGAGCTAGACCAATACATTGCCATTCGTGAAGCGGCCGCCGAACTGCCCGCATGGTTTGGCCTTTCGATGGATCTTGCACTGATAACCGGCCAGCGCCGGGAAGACGTGGCACTCATCCGTTTCGAGCATATTGTTGATGGCCGGTTGCAGATCACCCAGGGTAAAACTGGGGCCATGATCTCCCTGCCTCTGGATTTAGAGTTGCGCGTGTTGGGGCTCAAACTGGAAACGGTTATTGAACGATGCAGGCAGGCCAGCGCCACAGGCTTTATGGTCAGTTCCGGGATCAGGAAAAACAGCAAAGATGGATCGCTTAATCCGGATAGTTTGACCAAGAAATTTGTAGCGGCCAGGAAGCTGGCAGGAATAGTTCTTGAGGATTCGCCGCCGACGTTCCATGAGATCCGAAGCTTGGCCGGGCGACTTTATGAGAAGGAAAAAGGGAAGGAGTTTGCGATGAAATTGCTGGGGCATAAGTCGGTAAAAATGACGGACAAATACCTCGATACAAGGGGGAAAGAATACGTGATGCTGTAAAAGACCGAGTATAGAAATTCGAGTAAAATTCGAGTAAATTCGAGTTACACAAAATTAATCGTTATAAATCAACAAGATAAAAAAAGACCGAGTACGATTCCTATACTCGGTCTAGGGAAAGGGCTCTTGGGAGAGAGCCGTGCGCTAAAAGTTGGCATTTATGCAAGGTTTGTTCAACCGTGCATTCTAAGAATAGTCTAAGGTGCAAGTTTTGCCAGCCCAGCGCACACAAGTGATAGTTACAAACAGAAATTAATTACGTACATCTCGTCACCACCCGTAAACTTTTGCATAAGTATCGGGTGGTTAGCTGATTAGTCAGCACACAGTTTTTCTGCTCTTTCGCGGAAAGGTTGCACGCTCATTTTCTGGCCGGGATGGTTGGCATCATCCAGCAGGATCACATCCAACGATTGGGCACGCTGCTGCCCCGCTTTCACCTGTGCTTCAGCTGCTTCATTGAGCGGATACTGCATCAGGGTGCTGTTGTTGAGCACGAACAAGGCGGCCCCTTTGCGGCATTGCAGCGTGACTTCCTCTTTGGTGAAAGCCCACTGTTTGCCGTACTCCAGCTTAGTGACGTTAACCAGCTTATCTGCCGCCAGAGCGCTCGACGCCGTTACCAGCAGCGCAATACCAAGAATTACAGATTTCATGTTTTTGGCCTTAAGTTGCGATTTATATCGATTTTCCCGCAGTTTGGGGGCATCCGGCAAGGCGCAATGTCATACCGGTGCATAGGTTGCAAATAAACTCACCAACAGCAGCACCGCTGCGCCTAACGCCACCTCAAGCCAGCAGGCGATCACCACCCCGCGCTGTGCCAGATTAGGGGTGGTACGCATCGCGGGGACGATAACGTAACGATTGGCCAATGCCACCATCACCATCAGTGCCACCAGCCCGACTTTTACTAACAGCAAACGCTGATAGGCGGAGCCGAGATCGACTGGCCAGCGGCCAAGGATTATCAGGCTGTTGATTATGCCCGTGGCGATCACCAGCACCACGGCAACATGGCCCCAGCGAGAGAAACGGATCAAGGTGGCGATCGCATCGCTACGCCACTGCGGTTGTGGCAAGTAGCGCAGGCAAAGCAACAACGGTAATAGGCTGCCGAACCAGTAGCCTGCCGCTAACAGGTGCAAGGCGTGGTTAACTCGGTGTGCAATTCCCAATATGCCCGCATGCATCGCCGCATGGCCGATAAACGCCATGTTGATCAGTAGCAGTGCCGAGCACAGAGCCAGCGCTTGCCCCCGCTTTGCCGCAGGCAACAGCAAGGCTAACAAGGCCAGCAGGGAAAAACCCAGATGCCAGCGCCAGGCCTCACCAAAGGTGGTGCCCAACACCGCCCACCAAATGCTCAATTGCCAGGTATCCGCCCAGCCATCGCCCATCAATCCGGCCTGAATGGCCAGCATCAGCAAAGCGGTTAATGCGGAGATCCAGGTCGAGGCGAGCAGCAGAGGGCGCAAATCGCGGGTGATTATCGGGGAGAGGCGCTGTGGCGACAGGACGGCGGTGAACAGGCTGACACCAAACATCAGCATCACCGCCGTAAAGTGCACAAAGCGACACAGCACAAACAGGGTCGCCAGAGTCATGGCTTAGTTAACGGTAAAGCTGTACTGACCTTTGGTTTTATGACCGTCAACGGAAACCACGTGCCAGCTAACCTGGTATTTCCCCGCAGCCAGTTCACTTTCAATCGGTACGTTAATCTGGGTGTTGTTGCTTGGATCCAGATCCAGCTTGCCGGTTTTAACCACGGCGTTATCTGGGCCGGTCACTTTGACACCGCTGAAGTTAGGCTCAATGCCTTCGGAGAAATTCAGCGTCAGCACTTTTGGCGCAGAGCTGACGGTGGCGTCTGCCGCCGGAGTCTGTACTTTCAGGTGGGCATGCGCCAACGCCTGCTGAGAAGACAAGCCGACAAACAGCACGAAAATGGTGGAAAGCAGGCGATAGGATGAACGAATTTTAGCGATCACGGAGGAGTCCTTTATCAATTATGTAGGTGATAAGGGCCAAGACCGGTTACGCGGAGCGATGTTTCCGCAGCCTCAACCCACCACTGTGATTGCGCCACGGGTAAACAGCAGAAGGAGTGGGTAACTCACTGTTATAACTCTCTACCTCCCGGTAGCGTATCGCGTTAAATCATAACGACGGTGAATCGGCAAGTCGAGCACATCACTGATATTTTGCGATCTGGCAGCACGTATCGCTATAGCTGTTCGATAAACGCAGGGCAAAAAAACCGCATACGGTGAAAAGTACACGGCTAATTGATTCGCTGAACGGGCGCAGCATGCAGCGCCCCTACGTATCAGGCTTGGCTATCGCTATAATATCGCCGTAAATTTAGAGCAAAAAAAACCGCGTACGGTGAAAAGTACGCGGTTTTCAGATTGATGACAAAAGCGGGTTATCAGGCCTGGCCGTTACCGCTTACTGCCTCAGCACCCATTCTCTTCAGATCTTTATCAATGAAGAACAGTGCCTTGCCGCTGCTACCTACCAGCGCCAACTTGTCCAACACGGATTTGAACAGCTTCTCTTCTTCGTGCTGCTCGGCAACATACCATTGCAGGAAGTTGAAGGTTGAGTAGTCTTGTGTGGTCATTGCCACGTGCGCCAGTTCATTGATTTGACGAGTGATCAGTTGCTCATGCTCGTAAGTCTGCTGGAAAACGTCCGCCAGTGATTCAAACTCTACCGGCGGTGCAGAAATGCTGCCGATCAGTGGCAACGCCCCAGTATCACTGAGGTAGTCGAACAGACGCTGCATGTGCTGCATCTCTTCGCGTGAATGTTCTTTAAGGAATGCGGCAGCCCCTTCGAAGCCTTTATCGCTGCACCAGGCGCTCATTTGCAAATACAAATTGGCGGAATAGAATTCCAGATTCAGTTGCTCATTCAGTTTCGTGGTCATTGCTTGCGTTAGCATGAGGATCCCTATTATTTTTGCAGGTCATAAACTTAATTGACCGCATTATGCCTTGATTAACACAAAATAAAAACACTTGATTTACATTCATTTATTTAAATGACAATTAACCATTAAAATCAACAAATTAAGAAAGCAACGAAATTTAACATCAAATTATTATGATAATCATTTTCATCTTTATATTTACAGTAAGACGAATCATTCTTATTTAACAAAATAAACCAATGGCATTACGCTTAAATATTATATCACCCTGTTTTTTGTAATGACTCTACGCCCAGAGTCTGAAGATGATAGGGATATGTTGGCTTGAGAAGCTTGCCAAGTGCGGCACGGTAGATTACCTTCTGCGCTGAGTTGCCGTTACACAATAGAAGGAGGATCCCATGGGTTACAATCTGGCAGAGCTTTCCAAAGACGAGATGGACAAGGTGAACGTTGATCTGGCCGCGTCTGGAGTGGCATTCAAGGAACGCTACAATATGCCGGTGATCCCCGAGATGGTGGAACGTGAGCAGCCAAAGCATCTGCAGGACTACTTTCGCGAGCGTGTGATGCACTATCGCGTCGAATCACACAAATTCTCTCGCCTGCCTTACGAACCTAAAATGAAGTAATGGCCCCTCACCCTAACCCTCTCCCACAGGGAGAGGGAACTGAACGAGCTACAATTTAGCTACGGTACCGGCCCTCAACATTCCCCCTTACGTTTGCACCAGAGGGACGCAGGATATGCCACAGTTTCAGATTGATGACAAAGTTGGACGGGCGCAGCATGCTACGCCCCTACCATAAGCAACATCACTTGCCCGCGAAACGGTCGGTAGCCAGCATCAGCTGGTGCAAAATACCCGGTTCATCCGTGGAGTGCCCTGCCCCTTCAACAATATGCAGTTCAGCCTCTGGCCAGGCCTTGGCCAGATCCCAGGCGTTTTGTACCTGGCAAGCCATATCGTAACGGCCATGGACAATCACCGCCGGAATATGGCGGATCAGCGGGACGTTGCTCAGCAGTTGGTCATCGCTGTCGAGAAAGCCCTGATGGCTAAAGTAGTGGTTCTCAATGCGGGCAAAGGCCAGCGCGAAATCATCTTCGCCAAAGGAGGCGGAAGCACCGCTTGGCAACAACGTTACCGTTTCCCCTTCCCACACGCTCCATAGTTTGGCTGCCTCAAGCTGCACTTGCAGATCCGGTGACGTCAGGCGTTGACGGTAGGCCGCAATCACGTCCTTGCGTTCTTCCTCTGAAAGGATAGACAGCACCCGCTCCCATTTATCCGGGAAGAAGCGGGAAGCGCCGTCTTGATAATACCAACTCAGTTCCTGCTTACGCAGCGTGAAGATCCCCCGCAGCACCATCTCGCTGACGCGTTGCGGATGCGTCTGTGCATAGGCCAGCGCCAGCGTGGAACCCCAGGAGCCACCAAAGACCAGCCACTGGTCCACTCCCGCCATGACACGCAGTCTTTCAAGATCGTCGACCAGGTGCCAGGTAGTGTTATTGTCCAGGCTCGCATGCGGTTTGGAACGGCCACAGCCGCGCTGATCGAACAGCAAAACCTTATAGCGCTGCGGGTCGAACAGCTGGCGATGATAAGGTGCGCTACCACCGCCAGGCCCGCCGTGGATAAATACCGCAGGCTTACCGTTTGGATTGCCGCTCAGCTCCCAGTAGATCCGGTGCCCATCTCCAGTATCCAGCCAACCGCTGTCATAGGCGGATAATGGCGGGTACAAACCTCGTAATTGTTCCATGGCGCGTACGTCTCTCTGTGAGTGATACCTTCATCAAAGCCGAAGCCGCTCATCAGGTCAACGGTAAAACGCTAAAACCTCCACCTATACCAACATGTTAGTGTGCGTTTGCTCAAAATGAAGTCGACTTGCTTTTACGCATATGGGGTTCGCGCATTTCTTGTGCGGTTTTGGCTTCAATACTCAGCTCTGCCGTGGGGCGCAATAACAGGCGTGGCAGGCCAATAGGCTCACCCGTTTCAAGACAATAACCGAAATCACCGGTTTCCAGGCGCTGCAGGGCGGCGGCCATCTTGGGTAACAGGCGGGTTTCCCGATCCAATTGGCGGAACAGCAGGCGCAGATCTTCTTCACGCGCGGCTTTATCCGCTTCATCACCGCTAATATCGCCGCTGTCGATATCACGTTTCAACACGTCAATGTGCTGCCAGAGTTTTTGTTGCTCATCCAATAGGCGTTGGCGGAAAAACGCCCGCTGCTCCGTATTCATGTAATCAGATTCTGGCATCGCCAGCAGTTGTTGCTCGCTTAATAATGTCATGACTGTCATGGCACACTCCGTGTACATAAGTTTGTTACATTATAACATTTTTAACACATAAAGGTTAATAATAAATAATCATTGGATAAACAAGGCGTTGACGTTTCCATACCCTTTGCTGCTTGCATATGATGGCCGCTAGGGGGTTAATGGTTCAGCAAGCCACCCAACCATAGGTTAACCAAGAGGCCATCATGAGTAAGGGAATGGACAGCAAGAAAAATGCGAAGAAGAAACCGTTGAAAACCCCAGCCGAGAAAAAAGCGGAGAAACGTTCCAAAAAAGGACAGGCGTCTGCATCTGGTGAGTAAATCAGTTTCTGACCGTAGTTAAACCCGCCGAGGCGGGTTTTTTGTTGCCTGCGAAAAGACAGGTTGGCATCGCAACCCCATATCGTTAAGCTAGGGAGTAGACTTTAGCTGGGAACATCATGATGTTACGTGTAATCGATACTGAAACCTGTGGGCTAGACGGCGGCGTAGTGGAAGTCGCTTCCGTTGACGTGATCGACGGGCAAATCACTAATCCGATGAGCGACCTGATCAGCCCAGACCGGCCTATCGGCCTGGACGCCATGGCCATTCACCACATCACCGAGCAGATGGTTGAGGGCAAGCCGCGTATCGCCGTCGCCATTGGGCGTTATCAGGGCAGCCAATATTATGTCGCGCATAACGCTGCCTTTGATCGGGCCATGCTGCCGGAAATGAACGGTGCCTGGATTTGTACCCTCAAACTGGCACGTACGCTGTATCCAGACATTAAATATGGTAATCAATACCTGCGCTATGCACTGAATCTGGATGTGCAACTGCCGCAGGATACCGCGCTTTATCCACACCGCGCACTGTACGACTGTTACGTCACCGCCGCACTGCTGCAACGCATTGTGCAGGACTCCGGTTGGACGCCAGAACAGATGCTGGAAATCACCGAGCAGCCGGTATTGTTGAAAAAATTCAAGTTCGGCAAATATCGTGGGCAATCTATTGAGCAGGTAGCGCTGGAAGATCCTGGCTATCTGCGTTGGATGCTGAAATCCATCAACGATCTCAGCCCAGATATGAAACACACGTTGAAATACTATCTGTTGGGTTAATCAAGCGGGCAGTCTCCTGCCCGCGATGATTTATTCTGCCAGCGCCAGAATAAACGCATATTCCAGCGCAATATCTTCGTAAGCCTTAAAGCGCCCAGACTTGCCGCCGTGGCCGGCATCCATATCGGTATACAGCAGCAGTTGGCGATCGTCGGTTTTCAACTCACGCAGTTTCGCTACCCACTTGGCAGGCTCCCAGTATTGCACCTGCGAATCATGCAACCCGGTGGTGACCAGCATATGCGGATAATCCTGCGCTTTCACCTGGTCGTATGGGCTGTACTGCAAGATGTAATCGTAATACGCCTTGTCGTTTGGGTTGCCCCACTCGTCATATTCACCGGTGGTGAGCGGGATGGACTCATCCAGCATGGTGGTGACCACGTCCACAAACGGCACTTGAGCCACAACGCCATTGAACAGCTCAGGAGCCTGGTTGACTACCGCGCCCATCAGCAAGCCACCGGCACTGCCGCCCATGGCGAACACTCGGTCAGCATCGCCATAGCCCTGCTCTACCAGTGTTTTGGTGACGTCGATAAAGTCGTTAAAGGTATTTTGTTTGTTGAACAGCTTGCCGTCTTCATACCAGAGTTGCCCCAGCTCGGCACCGCCGCGAATATGCGCCAGCGCGAAGACAAAACCGCGATCCAACAGGCTGAGACGACTGGCACTGAATGCCGGATCCATGCTGCTGCCATAGGAGCCGTAGGCGTACACCATCAGCGGGTTCACCCCATGTGCAAAGCGATCAGCACGGTAAACCAAAGATACAGGCACCTCGACGCCATCACGGGCTTTCACCCACACGCGCTCGCTACGATAATCTTCCGCCGTGAAGTTTTTTACTTCCTGCTGCTTGAGCAACTCCCGCTCGCCGCTGTCCAAATTCAGCTCATACAGCGTAGTTGGCGTGGTCATGGAGGAATAGCCGTAACGCAGCAGTTTGGTTTCCGGGTCTGGATTGTAGGCCAGCCAGGTGACATAGGTCGGATCGTCAAAAGCGATGCTCTTGTCTTCTCCGCTCTGCCAGTGGATTTGGCGCAGCTGGGTCAGCCCGGCGATGCGCTCCTCCACCACCAGCCAGTCACGGAACAGGCTGAACCCTTCGAGCATGACATCGGTGCGCGGGGCAATCAGTTCCTGCCATTGGCTTTCGTCAGCCTGCTCGCTCTGGTACAGGCCAAAGTTCTTGCCGTTTCTGTTAGAGCGAATGTAGAAATGCTCACGGTAGTGATCGATGGCATATTCGTGATCTTTACGGCGCGGCGCAAACATCTGCGGCTTACTGTCTGCACTATTCGCATCCAGCAACAGGATCTCTGAGGTGGTGGTGCTGCTGAGGTGGATCAGGATAAAGCGCTCGGAGGTGGTTTTTTCCAGGCTGACGTAGAAAGTGTCATCCTGTTCCTCGTAGATCAACACGTCCTGCTGCGGATCGCTGCCCACGACGTGGCGATAGACCTGATACGGCAGCAATGTCTTGGCATGTTTACGCACGTAGTAAACGGTGGCGGAATCATTCGCCCACTCGAAGTTGCCAGAGGTGTTTTCCAGCACCTCATCGGCCCAGCTATCGTCGTGTAGATCCTTGAAACGGATATCGTATTGGCGGCGCGACAGGAAGTCTTCCGCCACGGCCAGGCGCTGGTTATCCGGGCTGACGTCCAACCCGCCCAACGTATAGAATTCATGCCCTTCCGCACGCTGGTTGCCATCGAGCAAGGTGTCCCAAAGCTCGGTAGCCGCTGCGAGTTGGCGCACATACAGCGCATATTCATTACCCGGCTCATAGCGGGTCTGATAGCGGAAACCACGCCTGACGTAAGGTACGGAATGTTCCTGCTGTGGGATACGCGCGACCATCTCCTGATACAGAGTTTCACGCAGCGCCTGTTGCGGCTTTAGCTGCGCGTCAGTATAGGCATTTTCAGCCCGCAAATAGTCCAATACCTGGGGATCGGTACGTTCGTCATCGCGCAGCCAGTAGTAGTCATCCACACGCGTGTCGCCATGGATAGTGATGGGGTAAGGACGTTTTTCTGCCTTAGGAGGTGTCATCATTGCTAAATCATCCGCTTACTTTGATTAAGGCAAGAATGACACGAATTTCACAACGTTAACAAGCCGCGTAAGTAAATGGGCGCAGCATGCAGCGCCCCTACGCAGTGAACCGGTTAGGTTTTGTCAGCATCTCATCGCAATGTGAGATGGCATACGGCATCAGCGCTTGGTAAACGCGATGACAAACAGTTCATCCAGCCCCGGGTAGATATCCTGGATCACCTGCTTCAGTTCGCTGAGGGTCATATTCTCCTGCTGCGCATGTTCATGCGTTAGCTCATTCAGGCGCACCGGCGTTACCGACTTTACCTCGATATAACAGAAAAATACGCCGTCTTCGTTGCGGCTGACGCGCAGCACCTCATTCGGTTGGAAGTCAGCTTCGCTGGCGTCCCGAATGGTGATGGTTTTGCGCCCGGCCAGAATATCTTGCTCAAAACGGCTGAAGAAGGTTATCTCACGGGACATGCTGGATCCTTGGTTATGGTCATGTTGCTGCACCACTGCTTAAGCGGCCTGCTGCTCTTCTGACGCGGCGCCTTCTTCCGGGGCAGCGGCAGGTTTCTCACCTTTGGTTTTGGCTGGTTTTTTGGCTACTTCTTGCGGAGCACCACCACGCAGGATCTGCGCCAGCACATCTTTGTGTTCCGCCAGGAAGAAGCTCAACCCTTCACGCTGTTCTTCTTCCAGCGTGACTGGCGCTTGCTGCAACCATTCACCGAGGCTATCGGCCAGATCCAACATTTTGTCGTAGGCATCGGCTTCTTTCTTATTTGCGAAAGTCATTTTTTCCTCACCGTTTCTCACTACTACATATTTCACTTCAACAGCCATGAGCATCTTCCTCAAAGGTTATGATACTGTATTTTTATACAGTATAGAGTGATTTCGGGCAGGGCTGCAAGCGCCCTGCCGTTTATTATTTCAACAGCCGCACTTTGCAGCTCTTGCCTTTGATCTTACCTTGCTGAAGCTGTTGCAGTGCCTTACGGGCGCTGGCCTTACGGATAGCCACATAGGCATGCACCGGGAACATGTCGATCTTGCCGACTTCTGCCGCCGTTAGCCCGGCGTCACCGGTCAACGCACCAAGAATATCGCCAGGGCGGATTTTCGCCTTACGGCCACCGTCGATGCACAGGGTGACCATTTCTGCTTCCAGTGGCGTGTTAGGCGCCCCGCTCAGCTCAGACACGGGTGACCATTTTGCGCGCATGGACAGATACTCTTCGAGAGCATGAACACGCACCATTTCCTGCGGCGTACACAGGCTGATGGCCAACCCACTCAGACCGGCACGGCCAGTACGGCCAATGCGGTGGACGTGAACCTCAGGGTCAAACGACAGCTCGTAGTTGACCACCAGTTCCAATTCTTTGATATCCAGGCCACGCGCGGCCACGTCGGTCGCCACCAGTACACGGCAGCTGCGGTTGGCAAAGCGAACCAGCACCTGGTCCCGATCGCGTTGTTCAAGATCGCCATGCAGGGCCATGCAGCTGATACCACGAGCCTCCAACGCTTCATACACGCTCTGGCAATCACGCTTGGTGTTACAGAACACCACGCAGGACGCTGGCTGATAATGACGGATGGCGCTCACTAGCACCGCAGGGCGTTGATCGCGGGTGGTTTCATAGAAACGTTGTTCGATAGAGGCTTGCTCATCGCCATCTTCGACTTCCACATTCAGTGGCTGGCGTTGTACACGGGCGCTAATGCGCTCAATGCCCGCCGGATAGGTGGCAGAAAATAGCAGGGTCTGGCGCTGCGGCGGCGTATAGCTGATCACATCATCGATATCATCGGCAAAGCCCATATCCAACATGCGGTCGGCCTCATCCAGCACCAGCACGGTCATCTCGTCCAGCACCAAAGTTTTCTTGCGCAGATGCTCCTGCACACGGCCCGGCGTACCCACCACAATGTGCGGCGCATGCACCAGGGAGTCGAGCTGTGGCCCCACTGGCTGGCCACCGCACAGGGTCAGTATCTTGATGTTCTGGGTAAAGCGGGCCAGGCGACGCAGCTCTTTGCTCACTTGGTCGGCCAGCTCACGCGTCGGGCACAGGATCAGTGCCTGGGTTGCCACTTTGGCAACGTTGATTTTATCCAGCAGGCCGATGCCAAATGCCGCCGTTTTACCGCTACCGGTTTTCGCTTTGGCACGTACGTCCTGCCCGTTCAGGATGGCAGGCAGCGCTGCGGCCTGTACCGGCGTCATTTCGGCATACCCCAGTTCGTTGAGGTTGGCCAACTGTTCAGCTGGCAGCGGCAGGGAAGAAAAAGAAACTGTGCTCACGGCAATAACTCTTATATAGCAAGTGGAAAGGCGGCGCTGCGCTTGGCTGGCACCGGATCAGGCGCAGATGATAACAGAGTTGGTGGGGTTTCCGGATTTCGGCGTTAAAAAAAGCGGTTAATAGGCACTGCTGGTCGTACGCAATCGTTTTCGTATATACTGCGCACTCAGTGTCAGACCCGTGAATTCATTCAGATCCAGGTATCAGACTATGTTAACTATTGGAACCGCCCTGCGTCCTGCCGCCACCCGCGTTATGCTACTCGGCTCAGGCGAGCTGGGCAAAGAAGTGGCCATCGAATGCCAGCGTTTAGGCTTGGAAGTCATTGCCGTTGACCGTTACGCCGATGCCCCAGCCATGCATGTGGCACACCGCAGCCACGTCATCAACATGCTGGATTGTGCGGCGTTAAAAGCGTTGATCGAACAGGAACGCCCCGATTTTATCGTGCCGGAAATAGAGGCTATCGCCACCAGCATGCTGGTTGAGTTGGAACAACAGGGCCATAACGTCGTCCCCTGCGCCGAAGCCACACGTCTGACCATGAACCGCGAAGGTATTCGCCGTCTGGCCGCTGAAACGCTGGAGCTGCCAACCTCCAGCTACCGCTTTGCCGATAACGAGCAAAGCTTCCGCCAAGCGGTGGCCGAAATTGGTTACCCGTGCATCGTCAAGCCGGTGATGAGCTCATCCGGCAAAGGGCAAAGCCTGATCCGTGAAGAGCAGCAACTGGGCGCCGCCTGGGATTACGCACAGCTTGGTGGGCGCGCTGGTGGAGGCCGGGTCATTGTTGAAGGGCTGGTCAAATTTGATTTCGAGATCACTCTGCTGACCATCAACGCCGTCGATGGCGTGCATTTCTGTGAGCCGATCGGCCACCGTCAGGAAGATGGGGATTACCGCGAGTCCTGGCAGCCACAGCGGATGTCAGAGCTGGCATTAAGCCGTGCTCAGGCGATCGCCGCAAAGGTGGTTAATGCACTGGGTGGATTTGGCCTGTTCGGCGTAGAGCTGTTCGTCTGCGGCGATGAAGTGATTTTCAGCGAGGTCTCTCCACGCCCGCATGACACCGGCATGGTCACGCTGATTTCGCAGGATCTGTCCGAGTTTGCGCTACACGTGCGCGCTTTCCTTGGGCTGCCGATTAACGCGATACGCCAGTTCGGGCCCGCCGCCTCTGCGGTGATCCTGCCGGAGCTAAGCAGCGACAACGTGCGTTTCAGTGGGTTGGAGACGGCACTAAGTGGCTATAATCAGGTGCGGTTATTCGGTAAACCAAACATTGAGAACAAACGCCGGATGGGCGTTGCACTGGCCGTTGCGCCAGAAGTAGAGCAAGCGGTAGAGCTGGCCAAACAGGCCGCTGCTGCGGTGACGGTGCAAGGGTAAACCGGTTGGGGGTTCGGGATGCCGACCCCCCGCTAACATCAGTAGTTTTCGTCGTCTTCGCTATCTTCGTCCAGATACTCGGTCGGTTCTTCCTGCTGCTGTTCTTGTTCTTCATCGTCGAACATCACGCTAACCTGATCGCCCTGATGTTTTTCGCGGATTTCCTGTGCCACAGTCGCGATGGCCTCTCCGCTGCTCATGCCCTGCCCCATCAGCAAATGGATACGTTCAGCAGCTTCCTGCTGTTCTTGGTGACTCAGTGACGGCATACCTGCAAGCATGTATTTCTCCCCGGTAAAATAGGCGTGAATTATACGCGCTAACGACGCAGATCCCTACACCTGTTATTCGCTGGCCTGTAAGGGAGTCGCGTTATCAATGTGCCACTGTTTTAAGCGATGCAGCCACAACATCACATGCCATGTCTGCTTGATCCCCCGCATATTGTCGATCATCTTCCGCTGAATGCCGCGCTGGTAGAAATCTTCAGCGATCTGTTGTTGCGCCTGCAGTTCGGGCTCGCGGCGAATACTATGGCAAATCCCCAGCGCCTCACGCGCGATTTGCCAGTGGAAGGCCGCACAAATCGAGATCTTGCTGCTGTAACGCTGATTCAGTGCCACCAGCATCTCGACGATTTTCATATAGTGGCGCTGATACTCGACGTTCGCCTGCCCGGTACGCCGACGGTTGCTGATCGAGCGGTCGTGTACCCGTTGGCGATATAGCGGTTTGCTCAGGTATTTAACTCGTTGAGCATTGAACATCACCTCGGTGGTCCACGGGATATCCTGGTGATGTAAACCAGGTTCGAAATAAAGTTGGTGCTGCTTGATAAAATCCAGGCGATACACGGCTAACCACACCACATGAATAAAGCGTCTTGATTTCAACGCTTTTTCCAACCACTGCGCACCAGAAATAACCGCCGTATCTTTCAGGCGCGCCGAAGGAATAATGGGGTGCAAATCACCATTGCTTGCAAAATAGCGTTCGCCGTTACATTGCATCACGTCTAATTGATGTTCTTCGGCTAATGTAAGCAGCGTTGAATACATTTTGGGATCCAATAAATCATCGGCGTCGGGGAAGGCGACATATTTGCCACGGGCCACGGCCAGCCCGGCATTACGGGCATTGGAGACCCCTGAGTTGGGCTGATCGATGACCTTGATATGTGGATGCTGCGCGGCGTAGCGGTGCGCGATCTCTCCTGAGCCGTCGGTGGAGCCATCGTTAACGATGATCACCTCCAACTGCTGCTCATGTTGCGCCAGCAATGAATTCAAGAAAGGAATAAATAGCTCCCCCACATTATGCAAAGGAACAATAACGCTTAATTTTAATGACATTGCTGCCCTCACCTGCGGGGTAAATTAGAATAATCGTCGGGTAAAGCAAGATACATTTATTATTTTACTTATTGAAATATTCACTGAGGGAATTTCTTTCGGCGAATATATAATGGCATTTTACATTTTATAATATGGCAGACGTTGCAAAAAATGCTCCATTTACGCATGGTTTACTTTTCATCCGGCTAATCTGTAAGCAGCACCCTATGGCGTAATGTGGCAGAATGGCTGCCAACACCGCTGTTTACGTGAGTCAGGTTGATTGATCCTATGAATGTCACCGCCCCAAACCTTAAATCGTTACCCTATACGCGAGAAGCCGTACTAACGCTGTTCGCTCCATTGGCACAACGGCCATGGGCTATGCTGCTGCATTCAGGCTTTGCCGAGCACCCGCATAACCGGTTTGACATTCTGGTGGCAGAACCACGCACCACGCTGACGACTTGCGGTGCCAGCACCGAGATCCAGCAGGGAGAGACTCGCAGTCACTCACCTGAAGATCCCTTTGTGCTGTTGCAGCAACAGCTAGATGCTCTCAACCTGCATCCGCCACTGAACGGCGAACTGCCCTTTCAAGGGGGAGCTCTGGGGCTATTTGGCTATGATTTGGGGCGACGTATCGAAGCGTTGCCGCAGTTGGCACAGGCCGATATCAAGCTGCCGGATATGGCAGTGGGTATTTATGACTGGGCTCTGATCGCCGATCATCATCAACAAAAACTGACCCTGCTCAGCTATGGGGATGTAGAACAGCGCTGGCAATGGCTTAATCAACAGCGGGTTGTGCCACAGCCTCCCTTTACCCTGACTGGCAACTGGCAGGCCAACATGACGCGCCAACAATATGGCGAAAAATTCCGGCGTATCCAGGGATATCTGCGCAGCGGCGATTGCTATCAGATCAATTTGGCTCAGCGTTTTTCCGCCCCGTACCAAGGGGACGAATGGCAGGCATTCCAGCAGTTAAGCGCCAGCAACCGTGCGCCGTTCTCCGCTTTCCTGCGCCTGCCCGCCAACGCGGTATTGAGCGTTTCACCAGAACGTTTCCTGTGGTTGGCCGATCGGCAAATCCAGACCAGGCCTATCAAAGGTACGCTACCCCGCCTTGCCGATGCCGCGCTGGATGCAAAACAGGCGCAAAAATTGGCCAATTCGCCCAAGGACCGGGCCGAAAATCTGATGATTGTCGATCTGCTGCGTAATGACATTGGCCGTGTGGCAGAGCCTGGCAGCGTGAAGGTGCCGGAACTGTTCGTGGTTGAGCCGTTCCCGGCGGTACATCATCTGGTCAGTACCATTACGGCCACCCTGCCCGCCAACCGCTCGGCTAGCGAGCTGTTGCGCGCCTGTTTTCCCGGCGGATCGATTACCGGCGCGCCCAAAGTGCGGGCAATGGAAATCATCGAAGAACTGGAGCCGCAGCGCCGTAATGCCTATTGTGGCAGCATTGGCTATCTCAGCGTTTGCGGTACCATGGACACCAATATCACCATCCGCACCCTGATTGCCGAAAACGGGCGCATCAGCTGTTCTGCCGGTGGTGGCATCGTTGCAGACAGTCAGGAACAGGCGGAGTATCAGGAAACCTTTGATAAGGTAGGCCGCATCTTGCCACAGCTGGGGGAGTTTACCGTTTCGTGAGCTATCAGGACTATCCGGCCTCATTGGCCGATTTTATCAGCCGCTTTCAGCTGCAACAGCCGCAGGCGGTGCAGATTTCCCACAACTCGCGCCCAGCCGCCGTGCTGATCCCCATCGTTTGTCGGCCAGAACCGACTCTGCTGCTCACCCGCCGCGCCGACTCATTGCGTAAACATGCGGGTCAAGTGGCCTTCCCCGGTGGTAAAACCGATGCTGAAGACGGTTCTCCCATCATTACCGCACTGCGTGAAGCGCAGGAAGAAGTGGCGATCCCACCGCAGCGGGTGCATGTCCTTGGCCAGTTGGCCCCGCTCGACAGCAGCACCGGTTTTCAGGTGACGCCGGTGGTGGGCCTGATCCCGGCAGATGTGGCGTTTCATGCCAACGAAGATGAGGTCGCCGAGGTGTTCGAAATCCCGCTGCACGAAGCGCTACGGCTCTCACGCTATTATCCGCTGGACATTCATCGTGGTGGCCACGCACATCGAATCTATCTTTCCTGGTATCAGAGCCAGTTCGTCTGGGGTCTGACGGCCGCGATTATTCGCCGCCTGGCACAGCAAGTCAGCATCTGAATCTGGCATTTTTTGCGACATACGTCACGTTAAAGCCGGGATTACCTGTCGTTTTGAGTATAAAGCGATCGCTATCACTCCAGCAGCCTGTTTTATCAACTACCGTTACCGCTATCGATGTTTTAAAAAAACTGTAAACTCTCTCTTCAACCTTACGAAATACCTGTAAAATAGCCACGACCGGAATAAACCACTAATATTATAAGGATTACCCCGGTAGCTTTTTAAGGCGTTAACAGCAATACCAAGGATTACTTTATTTCATGCGAAAAGGGCCGCAAAACCCGTACGGCCCTTTTACACTATCGCCGTTCCCTGCGCGGTTTTTAACCGCAGCAGCCATAACAATATGCCTCTTTAAGGAGTTTTAGCGTGATTAGCGTTTTCGACATGTTTAAGATCGGCATCGGCCCGTCCAGCTCTCATACGGTTGGACCGATGAAAGCCGGCAAACAGTTTGTCGACGATCTGGTAAACGAAGGCTTGATGCCTTCCGTCACGCGTGTTGCCGTCGATGTTTACGGCTCACTCTCATTGACCGGTAAAGGTCACCATACCGATATCGCCATCATTCTCGGCCTGGCGGGCAATATGCCTGATACCGTCGATATCGATGGCATCCCGGGCTTTATTCGCGATGTTGAGCAACGTCAACGCCTGATGCTGGCCAGCGGCCTGCACGAAGTCGATTTCCCCCGCGATGGCGGCATGGTCTTCCGTAGCGACAATATGCCGCTGCACGAAAACGCCATGCAGATCCATGCCTTCGCTGGCGACAAGCAGATTTACAGCAAAACCTACTACTCCATCGGTGGCGGGTTTATCGTTGACGAAGAACATTTCGGCAAAGCCGAAAGTAACGAAATCTCGGTTCCCTATCCGTTCCACTCGGCAAGCGAAATGTTGGCCCACTGCCACGCTACCGGTCTGTCCCTCTCCGGGATGGTCATGCAAAACGAACTGGCACTGCATAGCAAGCAGGAGATCGAAGCCTATTTCGGCAACGTTTGGCAAACCATGCGCGCCTGTATCGATCGCGGTCTGAACACCGAAGGCGTACTGCCTGGCCCGCTGCGGGTTCCACGCCGCGCCTCCGCCCTGCGCCGCTTGCTGGTTTCCTCAGACAAACTGTCCAGCGACCCAATGAACGTGATCGACTGGGTCAACATGTTTGCGCTGGCGGTGAACGAAGAGAACGCCGCCGGTGGCCGCGTGGTGACCGCTCCAACCAACGGAGCCTGCGGGATCGTCCCTGCGGTGCTGGCTTACTACGATCATTTCATTGAGTCCGTCAGCCCGGAAACCTATGTCCGCTACTTTATGGCGTCCGGTGCGATTGGTACGCTGTATAAAATGAACGCCTCGATTTCTGGTGCCGAAGTGGGCTGCCAGGGCGAAGTGGGTGTGGCCTGTTCGATGGCCGCTGCGGGCCTGGCCGAGTTGCTTGGCGGCAGCCCTGAGCAGGTTTGCATCGCCGCCGAAATCGGCATGGAGCATAACCTGGGCTTGACCTGCGATCCCGTTGCCGGCCAGGTACAGGTCCCTTGCATCGAGCGCAACGCCATTGCCTCGGTGAAAGCGATCAACTCGGCGCGTATGGCATTGCGCCGCACCAGCGAGCCGCGTGTGTCGCTGGATAAGGTGATCGAAACCATGTACGAAACCGGTAAAGACATGAACGCCAAGTATCGTGAGACCTCCCGTGGCGGTCTGGCGATCAAGGTTCAGTGTGACTGATTAAGTCTGTCCCCCTCGTCGTCACCGGCGAGGGGGAACGGCTGAAAAAACCTGAACTGGCTACGCAACACGTAGGGTGCCTCATGCGGCACCCGCTTAGAGAATCAATAGGTTAACCTCGTTGCCCCGTACAAACTCAGCAATACTGCTAATCTGACCACCTCGCCCATCCGCCGGTTAACCCCCAAATTTCCCCTTTGATCGCGCCAACCGAAATAATTTGTTGAGTTACCATCAATTTTCCATGCGAACAGGCTAGAATTAGCCAAGCATAGTATTACTGAAATTGCGCCTGGAAGTGGCGTCAGGCAGCTAGACTGAACAAGGACTTACCGGATGTTGATGACCCAACTTGCCGCATCGAAATACCGCTATTACCGTTGGCTTCTCGCCGGCGCGGTTGGGTTGGCTATTTTGTTGATTTCGTTGTATACCCGCTACTATCAGGAAGTCCGTAATACCGAGCAGAACCAGCGCATGCTGGCCAGCCGGGTGATCACCAAACTCAATGCGTTGCTGCTACCCGCAGAGCAACAGGCTCTCAGCACCATGTCGCTGGTCGGGCAACCCTGCGATTCGGTGATACCAACGTTACGCTTTCGTGCCGCACAGAATCAGGCACTGCGCTCGTTGCTGCTGGTCAAGGACGGTACGATTTATTGCTCCAGCCTGTTTGGCCAACGCCACTATGTGTTTACCACCATTTTCCCAACCATGACCAAAGGCGGCATGCAGCTGGCACTGCGCCCTTCCATCACGGTAGCCAAAGGAACGCCAACGCTGGTGCTGTGGACTCCGTTGCCCGATCAAAGTACCAGCGGAGTGTTGCACGTTTTCAATATCGATCTGTTGTCCAATTTCCTGCTGGAACCGCAAGAGCCTTTTGCTCATCGGGTAGCCCTGAACGTGGGTGCCTACAGACTGGAATATGGTCAACAGGAAATTACCCTGAGCGATGGCAAAGCCGAAGGCCTGCAATACACCGCCAAATCCGCCAAGTATCCTTTCTCCATCTCCCTGTTTGGCCCCGATGCCCGTACTCTGGCGCTGGCCGCACTACCGCGCCATATTCCTCTGGCGTTGATGCTGAGCCTGCTGGCGGCCTACGTGGTCTATCTGATCACCGCCAACCGCATGAGCCTGTCTTACCATATTGGCCACGCCATTGCGCATCGCGAATTTCGCGTTTATTGCCAGCCGATTATCAACAGCGATAATGGGCGCTGTGTCGGCGTCGAAACCTTGATGCGCTGGAAGAACAAGCGACAAGGCTGGATTTCGCCAGACGTGTTTATCCCGCTGGCCGAACAGCACGCCCTGATCATTCCGCTAACGCGTTATCTGATGACCACGGTGGTAGAAAACCTCAACCTGTTCCCCCCTCGCCCCTCTTTCTATATCAGCATCAACGTCGCAGCAGAGCATTTCAATACCGTCAGCATTATTGATGATATCCGCCGCATCTGGCTGCCCGCCCATCCGATGCCGTCACTGATGCTGGAGCTGACGGAGCGAACCGCCCTGTCGGAGATTCAGCATGAACAGATTAAAACGCTCAAAGAGATGGGCATCATGCTGGCGATAGACGACTTTGGCACCGGCCACAGCTCGCTCAGCTATCTGAAAAAGCTCAGCCCGGACGTGTTAAAGATCGATCGTGGTTTTACCGCCGCCATTGGCACCGACGCGGTCAATGCCACCGTGACCGATACCATCATTACGTTGGCACAGCGCCTGAAATTAAAACTGGTGGCCGAAGGGGTTGAGACAGAGGAGCAGGCAGAGTATCTACGCTCACAGGGGGTAAATGCCTTACAGGGGTATTATTTTGCCAAGCCGATGCCGATCAACGTGTTTCCACTGTGGCTGCAACAGTATGAAACCCGCCAACGTGTATTACATCAGCAGAAACAGGCAGAAAAAAAACCAGGGCCCTCACCCCAACCCTCTCCCAAAGGGAGAGGGAGCAGTCCGGAGCTGTAATTAGGTGCAAGAGTTAATCTGGAACAGGGTGATGTAAAGGACGAAAACCGTAGTTTAGTTGTGGCACATTCGGTCCCCTCTCCCTGTGGGAGAGGGTTAGGGTGAGGGGCATTACTCGTCTTGCTCGTGCAGCGGTTTCACCTTGGTGATGCTAACCAGTTCGATGCGATAATCCGAGATCTCAAGGATTTCAAAACGCAGGTCGTGGAGTTCGACCACGTCGCCCACCGTTGGCATCTGGCCAGAATATGAGAGCAGGAAGCCCGCCAGCGAGGCGTAATCCTCGGTGGGGCTAACCAGATCGTCACAGTCCAACGCCTGCTCCAACGAGTGGAGGTCAGCACCGCCCTTCACCAGCCAGCGGTCGCCATCCTCGATAATATCCGGCGTTTCATCTTCGTCCGGGAACTCACCGGCAATCGCTTCCAGCACGTCCAACGGCGTAACCAACCCCTGCACCACGCCAAACTCATTGGTCACCATCACCAAACGGCCCTTGGCCCGGCGCAATACCGCCAGCAGCTTGATCACGTCCATGGTTTCCGGTACGACGATCGGCGGTGTGCGCGCGGCAAACTCGGCGATATCCACGCCCTGATCCAACGCGACCAGCAGATCCTTGGCACGCACCACGCCGATAAACTCGTCCAGCTCATAGCGGCAAACCGGGAACAGGCTATGCGGGGTATCCAGCAACTGTTCGCGCACCTCGTCGCGGGAACGTTCGCAATCTACCCACGAAATCTCGGTGCGTGGTGTCATCACGCTGCGCAAGGTACGGGAAGCCAATGTCAGCACGCCGCTGATCATGTAGCGTTCCTCCTGTGCAAAGGTTTCTTTCACCTTACGCAGGCTGTCTTCATCCACCTGTTGCTGGGTACGCTGTTGCCCCATCAGGCGCATAATCGCTTCAGCCGTGCGTTCGCGCATCGGGCGACGAGACTCGTGCTTGATGAAGTTGCGCCGTGCAATCTGGTTAAACATCTCGATCAGGATCGAGAAGCCAATCGCCGCATACAGATAGCCTTTCGGAATGTGCACGCCAAGGCCTTCGGCAATCAGGCTCAGGCCGATCATCAGCAGGAAGCTCAAACAGAGCACCACGATGGTCGGATGGGCGTTCACGAAGTTGGTCAAAGGTTTCGAGGCCAGCAACATCACCGCCATCGCAATCACTACCGCTGCCATCATGACCGGCAGATCGTTGACCATCCCCACTGCCGTGATCACCGCGTCGAGCGAGAACACCGCATCAAGGATGACAATCTGCACCACCACCGCCCAGAATTTGGCGTAGCCACGGTTAGCACCTTCCTGATGGGTGCTGCCCTCCAGCCGTTCATGCAACTCCATCGTGGCTTTGAACAACAGGAATACCCCACCAAACAGCAGGATCAGGTCGCGGCCAGAGAAAGCGAATTCCCCCACGCTGAACAGCGGTTTGGTCAGCGTCACCATCCATGAAATCACCGACAGCAACCCAAGACGCATCACCAAGGCTAATGAAAGGCCGATAATGCGCGCTTTATCACGCTGCTTGGGCGGTAGTTTGTCTGCCAGAATGGCGATGAATACCAGGTTGTCGATACCCAGCACGATTTCCAAGACCACCAGGGTCAATAACCCGGCCCAAATCGAGGGGTCCATTAATATTTCCATATCAGACTCCAGAAGAAAGACAGGTTGGCAGAGCTGCGCTCAGACGTAGGGAAGCAAACGCAGACGTGGCGTTGGCGATGACAGAGAGAAAACAGGATGGCACTAACAGGAAGCAGCCATAAGGCCGAGCGAACGTTGTTGCGCCAACAGGTGGCGGGTGAAACCTTGTAAAACAGTAACTTCGGTGACAGTCCATAGGGAGGGCTGAGGCCCTTCACTCCTTGGTTATGAAAGAAGAATGCACTCTAACAGGAAATTTTTCGTCAGAAAAGTGGCTTTGTTCAGTTTACGTCTCATTTTGTAACAGCTTTGCTGTTTAATTCCGCAAACTAACTATTCGGCTTAATCGATCCACTAATAGCAGAGCAATGTCACAAAATTTATTTTTTCACGCACTAAAATAAATGGCGTTAACGGGAATTAACGGCCACAGGTTTTTGAAACTGCGTGATAAATGTTAAGTGTGAGTTTCTTTTTTTCTACCATAATGTATTTGAACCAACGTATCTGAACCGCGGAAGTGACTGCCAGGATGGTGATGAGTCAAGACACGATCCGTGCCTTAAGTTCAACGAGGAGGTAGCGAGTGGCAATAGCTATTATCATCGGCACACACGGGACTGCAGCGGAACAATTGCTGAAAACAGCAGAAATGCTATTGGGTGAGCAAGCCAACGTCGCCTACATAGATTTCGTTCCCGGTGAAAATGCTGAAACGTTAATTGAGAAATACAATGGGAAAATCAGTGAGCTCGATACCAGCGATGGCGTCCTGTTTCTGGTTGATACCTGGGGCGGCAGCCCGTTTAACGCGGCCAGCCGCATCGCAGTAGACAAACCACACTATGAGGTTATCACCGGGGTTAACATTCCCATGCTGGTGGAAACATTCATGGCCCGTGATGACAACCCAAGCTTTGACGAACTGGTCGCGCTGGCGTTGGAAACCGGTCGTGAAGGCGTGAAAGCGCTGAAGAAACCGGTGGAAGAGAGTGTTAAGCCCGTCGCGCCACAAAGTGCCCCAGCTCTAAAAGCCGCTGCGCCCCAAGCGCCTCTCGGCCCCAATGACCATATGAAAATCTGCCTGGCGCGTATCGACGATCGTCTGATCCACGGCCAGGTTGCTACCCGCTGGACCAAAGAGACCAACGTCAGCCGCATCATCGTAGTCAGTGATGAAGTGGCCGCAGACCACGTCCGTAAAACCTTGCTGACTCAGGTTGCTCCCCCAGGCGTTACCGCTCACGTTGTTGACGTGGCAAAGGCGATCCGCGTCTGGAACAACCCGAAATATGCAGGTGAGCGCGTGATGCTGCTGTTCACCAACCCAACCGACGTTTGGCGTCTGGTTGAGGAAGGCGTGAATATCACATCGGTGAATATCGGTGGTATGGCGTTCCGCCAGGGTAAAACCCAGGTGAATAACGCGGTGTCCGTCGATGAGAAAGACATCGAGGCGTTTAAGAAGTTAAACGAACGCGGGATTGAACTTGAAGTCCGTAAGGTCTCTTCCGACAGTCAGCTAAAAATGATGGACCTGATTAACAAACTCAATTAACGGCAACGTCGTTAATTTTTTACTCAGAGCTGTTTGGTCATATAGGAGAAGTGCAATGGAGATCACCACTCTTCAGATTGTACTGATATTTATCGTTGCCTGTATCGCCGGGATGGGTTCCGTCCTGGATGAGTTTCAATTCCACCGCCCGTTAGTGGCCTGTACGCTGATTGGCTTCGTTCTCGGTGACATCAAAACCGGTATCATCATCGGCGGTACGCTGGAGATGATCGCACTGGGTTGGATGAACATCGGGGCTGCGGTTGCACCTGATGCGGCGTTAGCGTCGATTATTTCCACCATTCTGGTTATCGCCGGTGGGCAAAACATCGGTGCCGGTATTGCCCTGGCGATCCCACTGGCAGCAGCAGGCCAGGTACTGACCATTATCGTGCGTACCATCACCGTGGCCTTCCAGCATGCGGCGGACAAAGCGGCAGAACGGGGTAACCTGAACGGCATTACCGTGATCCACATCGCGGCCCTGCTGGTACAGGCAATGCGTGTCGCAATTCCTGCGGTGATCGTTGCGGTCTCTGTCGGGACAGCTGGCGTCCACGCCCTGCTTAACTCAATTCCGGAAGTGGTCACAGGCGGTCTGAACATCGCCGGTGGCATGATCGTGGTAGTCGGTTACGCGATGGTCATCAACATGATGCGTGCCGGTTATCTGATGCCATTCTTCTACCTGGGCTTCGTTACCGCAGCCTTCACCAACTTTAACCTGGTCGCACTCGGTGTGATCGGTGTGGTGATGGCGGTGCTCTACATCCAGCTCAGCCCTAAATACAACAAGTCTCAGGTGGTTCAGGCCAACCCTGCCGGTGCCAACGACCTCGATAACGAATTGGACTAGGAATAGGTGAAAGAAATGGTTGATACAACGACTCAAAAGAAACTGACACCTGCCGATATTCGAGGCGTATTCGTACGCTCCAACCTGTTCCAGGGTTCATGGAACTTCGAACGTATGCAGGCGCTAGGTTTTTGCTTCTCGATGGTGCCGGTGATCCGTCGCCTGTACCCGGACAATAACGACGAACGCAAACAGGCCATTAAACGCCACCTTGAGTTCTTCAATACGCAACCGTTCGTCGCAGCGCCAATACTTGGCGTTACCATGGCGATGGAAGAACAGCGTGCCAACGGCGCACCGATCGACGATGCGGCCATCAACGGCATCAAAGTAGGTCTGATGGGGCCACTGGCCGGCGTAGGTGACCCGATATTCTGGGGTACCGTTCGCCCGGTGTTTGCCGCATTGGGTGCCGGTATTGCCATGAGTGGCAGCCTGCTCGGCCCGCTGTTGTTCTTCGTCCTGTTTAACCTGGTGCGCCTGTTGGTTCGTTACTACGGTGTCGCCTACGGCTACCAAAAAGGGGTCGATATCGTTAGCGATATGGGCGGTGGTTTCCTGCAAAAACTGACGGAAGGGGCGTCCATCCTCGGCCTGTTTGTCATGGGGGCCTTGGTTAACAAGTGGACGCACGTCAATATCCCGCTGGTAGTGTCGAAAATCACCGACCAGACCGGGCAAACCCACGTCACTACGGTACAAACCATCCTTGACCAGTTGATGCCTGGCTTGGTACCGCTACTGCTGACATTCGGTTGTATGTGGCTGCTGCGCAGGAAGGTCAACGCGCTGTGGATCATCATCGGCTTCTTCGCCATTGGTATCTTCGGTTACTGGATTGGTCTGTTAGGTCTGTAATAGCAATTGATAGCCGGGGGGCAACCCCCGGTTTTTTTATTTATGGAGTGGTGAGATGTCGCTGACCGATGGCGTAATACTGATTTTTATTCTGCTGATGCTGGCGTATGCGCTGTATGACGAGTTCGGCATGAACCTGCTGAAAGGAAAAACGCTGTTAAAGGTGCAGCTCAAGCGGGGTAACCGCCTGGACTGCCTGATCTTCGTCGGGCTGATCGCTATCCTGATCTACCGCAACCTGGTCGAGCAGGGAGCGCCGATAACTACCTACCTGCTAATTTCCCTGGCCATAATTGCAGTATATATCTCCTATATCCGCAAGCCCAAAATGTTGTTTAAAACCACCGGTTTCTTCTATGCCAATGCGTTTATTGACTATCGACGCATCAAAGCCATGAATTTATCCGAAGACGGCATTCTGGTTATCGACTTAGAAAAGCGCCGGTTATTAATCCAGGTTACACACCTGGATGACCTGGAAAAAATCTATCATTTTTTCCTTGAAAATAAATGAGTTAAAACCCTGCCACCCCATCCTGATTAATTAACAATGATTTTTTATGGGTAATTAATCAGCATGGCTGGTGTTTTTTCTGCTTATTATTTCCACACCATTGATGCAACTATCGCCATTATTACCCTCAACAAACGCGTTAATGAAAATAAGTCTCAATTTCACCCAATACCCCGGTGAAATTAAACGTTGTCCGCAGCAAAAATATTATGGTATGGTTGCGCCGTCATTGGGGAGTAGCCGGTTTCTGGGGAGTCATAACCAGAAACGCCCGTATCAACATACTCGTTTCGTCAGCGAAACGTGGTGCGGGCAGCCAGGTAGGTTGGCGAGACCATAGGCACGTAACTCCGTCGTATGGTTGGGGGTGGGTTACGTGTATATGGAGCCACCCGGCCGAGACTATTTCAATGAACCTTTCCGCAACTCTTATCCTGGCTTTTGGCATGTCTATGGACGCGTTTGCCGCGTCGATCGGCAAAGGCGCCACTCTGCATCAACCGCGTTTTCGCGAAGCTATCCGTACTGGTCTGATCTTTGGCATCATTGAAGCCATTACCCCGCTTATCGGCTGGGGCATCGGTCTGTTTGCCAGCCAATACATCATGGAATGGGACCACTGGGTCGCCTTTAGCCTGCTGTTTATCCTTGGCGCACGCATGATCGTTGAAGGGGTGAAAAACAAGCCGGAAGAAGAGAAAGTCAATCGTCATGGTTTCTGGGTGCTGGTTGCTACGGCCATTGCCACCAGTCTGGATGCGATGGCAATCGGTGTGGGTCTGGCATTCCTGCAGGTTAATATCCTGCATACCGCGATGGCGATAGGTATGGCGACCATGATCATGGCTACGCTGGGGATGATGGTTGGCCGGTTTATCGGCCCGCTGCTGGGCAAACGCGCAGAAATTCTTGGCGGCGTGGTGCTGATCGGGATTGGCTTTAATATCCTGCTGGAGCACTTGGGCTACCTGGCTTAATCCTTGGCAGCAAAGAATACTCCCTCACCCTAACCCTCTCCCCAAGGAGAGGGAACCGACCGAGTTCGTTGATCTTTCGGCGTAATACCTCAACTTTCTTGCTTTTACTCCCTACTTTCCGAAGCTACACGGGCCAATTACCCACTCCGGGCAGCTCTCTCGCCCTCTCCCCCAAGAAGAGGGAACCGATCGAGTTCGTTGATCTTTCGGCGTAATACCTCAACTTCCTTGCTTTTACTCCCTACTTTCCGAAACTACACGGGCCAATTACCCACTCCGGGCAGCTCCCTCGCCCTCTCCCCCAAGGAGAGGGAACCGATCGAGTTCGTGATTTTTCGGCGTAATACCTCACTTTCTTGCTTTTACTCCCTACTTTCCGAAACTACACGGGCCAATGACCTACTCCGGGCAGTTCCCTCACCTTGGATAAGGTGGGTGTTCGAGTTGCTCAGGTGATCTCTTTACCTCCAAAAAAGCAGGGGCTATCAGCTCCCTCTCCCTGTGGGAGAGGGTTGGGGTGAGGGGAAGGTTAACATTGATGCCACTCAGCCCCGGCGGTACAAGCGGATGGCGAAATCCGTCTCGCAGGCAAAGGTAGCCATGTCGAGCAAACCTTGCTGCACTTCCGGCGAAGCGCGCCAGGCAAACGGCGTCATCTGCAACAGATTGGCAGCCTGCTCACCCGGCAGCGCCATCGGATAAGCCAATGACTCGGCCAATTCACAGCTGAAGCCCTCAAGCTGCTCATCATGCTCCGCATGCAATTGAACCTCCTGATAAACCTGCTGTTTTAGCTGATAAAGGTGCCGCGGCCCCGGTGACACCGTCACAACCACCCCACCCGGCTTGACGACCCGCGCCAATTCCTCGGCTTTACAGGGTGCATAGATACGTAACACAGCATCTAGCGACGCGTCGGCAAACGGTAGGCGATGGCTGGAAGCCACGCAGAAAGAGACCGTCGGGTAGCGTTTGGCCGCCGAGCGGATAGCCACCTTGGCGACATCCAGGCCATACACCGCTACGGTCCGCTCCTGAGACAAGCGTGCCGCCACGGCGGCCGTGTAATAGCCTTCACCACAGCCAATATCCAGCAGTGCCTGTGGCTCAATAGGCAAAGTGCTGGCTAACAGTTCAGCCACCCGCTGTTGCAACGGCTGGTAGTAGCCTCCGTCAAGAAATGCGCGGCGGGCCTGCATCATCTCGGCACTGTCACCCGGCTGTTTAGAACGCTTGTGTTGCACCGGCATTAAGTTGACGTACCCTTCTTTAGCACGGTCGAATTGATGGTTATTCTCGCAACGCCACTGTTGGTTTGCGAAATCAAGCGGTTGGAAACACAGGGGGCACTGATAAGACATGGAAGAGATCCCAGAGAGAGATGGCGCGGGTAGTCTAAAGAAGGCTGGTGTACGATGCAAGGTGGATGCCCATCTGCCACTAGCCAAGTAATCCAAAAGCTGGCTACACTGAATGTCTCTTCTCAGCCACAGGCAAAGACGTTCTATGACCGACTATTCCCCGCTGCTCAGCGGCGTTCCTGGCATCGCTCATGGCTTTGGCAATAAAGGTGCCCTTCTGCCAACGCCGTTACAGCCCTTTCGCAATACGCTGCCTGAGAAAAAACAGGTACACGGTACTCGCATAGTCGATATCCATCAGGCGGGCCAGCAATGCGGCGAAGCCGATGGCTTTTTTACCCGCGAGCCAGGGATCCTGATTAGCGTATTAACCGCAGACTGCCTGCCGGTGATTTTCAGCCGTAAAGACGGTAGCGCCATTGCTGCGGTACATGCAGGCTGGCGCGGCCTGCTGGATGGCATTCTGGAGCAAATGGCCAAACGCATCGGCCAGGATGACGATACCGCCAATTGGGTGGCCTCCATCGGTCCCGCTGCGGGCGCTTGCTGCTATCAGGTTAACCAGGAGCTGGTCGAACAGTTTCAGCAGGCGCTGCCCTTGCCAGCAGAGCTGATCAGCCCGACCCACCGCCATCTGGATCTGGCCGCCATCGCCGTAAACAAGCTCAATGCCCTGGGATTCGCCGCAGTCGATCACGCAGGCTCTTGCACCATCTGCACACTCAACAGCGACCCACGGCAGCCCCAGCGCTTTAAATACACCAGCTATCGCCGCAACAGCCATCGCCGCGCGCAAGATCCCAATCATCCGGGGATTAAAGGCCGTAATCAGTATTCCGGCATCATCATCACCGGGTGACATTCACCGACGCCAGAAACGAAAAAACCCGCACTAAGGCGGGTTTTTTGTTCAGCTGACGCTGATTAGATTGCAGTAACGTTTACTGCAGATGGGCCTTTCTGGCCATCTTGGATTTCGAACTCAACGTTCTGGCCTTCAGCCAGGGTTTTGAAACCGTTACCCTGGATTGCAGAGAAGTGTACGAACACGTCTTTGCTGCCGTCAGCTGGGGTGATGAAACCGAAACCTTTAGACTCGTTGAACCACTTAACTTGACCTTTGATCTTTGCCATCTTGAGTATTTCCTTTGGATTGTTTAAACCGCCCGTAGGCGTTACATAGACAAACTAGAGTC